>ERZ1673752.49-NODE-49-length-208168-cov-15.439646_pt1 | contig 208168 bp, 184 predicted proteins | sample MGYA00580195_ERZ1673752 | MGnify/ENA primary metagenome ERZ1673752 (study PRJEB41218, sample SAMN15661744) | gut metagenome | host: Homo sapiens | place: Canada: London | collected 2015-08-20/2019-03-30 | study: EMG produced TPA metagenomics assembly of...
ACAAACAGAGGGTCATAGGTTCGAATCCTATTGGGCCCACCAATTTCCTCCTCAATGTCCCCTTCCCACAAGAAGGGGACACGTGTGATGGGAAATTAGCATGACTAATTTTGAGTAACACTATTAGAAGAAGAACAACATGAAGAGGTTCCAATTAAAAGCTGAGGTACGTCAAGACCTCGGGAAAAAAGCATCTAAAGAGTATCGCCAAAAAGGCATTGTTCCCGTTGTATTATATGGTGGCAGCGAGAACCGTAATCTCTTTGTACGTGAGGCTGATATCCGCAACTTGATCTATACTCCCGATATTTTCGTAGTAGACTTAGAGGTAGAAGGGAAAGTAATACCATGCGTAATGCGTGAAGTACAATTTCATCCGGTTACTGACCATGTTTTACACATAGACTTCTTGGAAGTAAGAGAAGATAAACCTATTGTAATGGCAGTACCTGTTGTACTTGAAGGTCATGCTGCCGGTGTACGTGCAGGGGGTAAGTTAGTACGTGAGCTACGTAAGCTTAAGGTAAAAGCTACCTACAACAATATTCCCGAAAAACTTCACATTGATGTATCTAATCTGGAGTTAGGTAAAACGATCCAAGTAGGTGAGCTCTCATTCGACAATTTAGAGCTCATGAATGCTAAAAATGCTGTTGTTTGTGCGGTACGCTTGACTCGTGCAGCCCGCGGAGCACAAGCAGCACAATAAAGACTTCGTGAGTTGCAGGGTTCCTATTTTCCCCTGACAATCTCCTTTTTGAACAAATGAAATACCTCGTAGTAGGGTTAGGTAACGTGGGGGCAGAATACGCCTCCACGCGCCATAATATGGGCTTTATGGTTGCAGACTGCTTAGCTGAAGAAGTAAAGGCTTCTTTTAGCGTAGCACGCTATGCAGCAGTAGCAAAGGGCAGAATAAAAAATGCTGAACTGATAATCATAAAGCCTTCAACTTATATGAATCTTAGTGGCGATGCTGTCCGCTACTGGATGACAGAAGAGAAGATCCCTATTGAACGGATACGAGTTATCGTAGATGACTTGGCTCTTCCCTTCGGAGAGATACGTCTTCGAGCAGGCGGCAGTGCAGCAGGACACAATGGATTAAAGCACATAGAACAACAGCTAGGCTCTCGCAATTATCCACGCTTACGCATGGGAATCGGACACGATTTCAATCGCGGAGAGCAAATTGACTATGTGCTCGGGCACTTTTCTGACTTAGAGAATGCACGTATGCCCATTCTTTTAGAGGCAGCTGTAAGCGCAATCGTGGATAGCTGCTTGGAGGGAGTTGCTCGCAGTATGAACAGACACAACAAACAGCTCTTTTTAGAGCCATAGAAAGAAAGCCATTGGAAAGCATCCGTATAGATAGTTTTCTCTGGTGCGTGCGCATCTTCAAGAGCAGAAGCAAAGCAGCAGAAGCCTGCAAAAAGGGACGCATCACGATATCAGGAGTAAATGCCAAACCGGCGCGCATGATACAAAGAGGCGATATAATAGAGGTGAAGAAGCCACCTATCGTATATAGCTTTAAGGTATTAGATATACCCAAGAACCGTATGGGTGCCAAATTGGTACACTCCTTTGTAGAAAACGTAACAGCTCCTGAGCAATACGAACTCTTAGAGCTACAGAAGCTATCCGGCTTTATCGGACGTGCCAAAGGCGAAGGAAGACCCACAAAGAAAGACCGACGCGACCTTGATGCATTTATGGAAGATATACCGGAGAGCTTTTTCTTTGGAGACGAATTTGACTTTGACGACTAACGTGCAATGTATCAAAGTAAAGAGAAAGGGCTGTTGATAGCCCTTTTTTCATTTCAGGAGAGGGCAAATAAGCAAATCTAAGAGTCAACTACTGCAATGTGAATGACACATTAAATAAGTATCTTTGTAGAAGACCAAATTAGTAACAACAACGATATAATATGTTTTCAGGAATAGTAGAAGGAATGGCTGAAGTGGTCGGGTTAGTACAGGAGGGAGATAACCTACATATTACACTTACAACTCCGATAGCCAAAGAGCTTACCATTGACCAAAGTGTGTCTCACAATGGGGTCTGTCTAACCGTAGTACGACAAGAAGGAGAGTGCTATACGGTGACTGCTATTCGGGAGACACTCGAAAGAAGTAATTTGGGCCTGCTTCAGAAAGGTAGTAAGGTTAACTTGGAGCGTAGCATGAAAATGGATGGCCGTTTGGATGGACATATTGTACAAGGTCATGTCGATTGTAAAGCTACTTGCAAAAAATTACGTGAAGCGGACGGAAGCTATTACTTTCTTTTTGAATACGATGTACCACAAGAGATGGCTCGCAAGGGGTACACAACGGTGGAAAAAGGGAGTATAACGGTAAACGGAGTTAGCCTGACTGTATGCAACTCCGAGTATAATAGCTTTGAGGTGGCCATCATACCCTACACGTTTGAGCATACCAATTTCTGCCAAATCAAGGAGGGTACAATAGTCAATTTAGAGTTTGATATTATTGGCAAATACTTAGCTAAACTAAATAGCTACTGCTAATTAGCAAAAAATGGAAAAGGAAACTTTATACGCTCTCTTCAAAGCACGCCAAAGTGATCGTAAATTTGACCCCGATCGCAGTGTAGATCCGGTGATTGTGCAGCGTATTATAGAAGGTGCTATACAGGCCCCCTCAGCTGTGAACCAACAGCCCTACTCAGTAATTGCGGTCACCGAAAAAGAACAAGTAGAGCGCATTAGTAAAGCAGCTCTCAAAGGAGTCGCTATTAATCAATTTATGACAAGTGCCCCGGCACATCTCTTTATCATAGGAGAGCGCAGCTCTATATTGGGATCTATTGGAAACTTAGTCCGCAATATCAATTACGTACCCTTTGACATCGGTATTTTCATGGGTTATATCTGCTTAGCCGCTGAAGCAGAAGGATTAGGGAGCTGTATATTAGGCTCCATAAACGGCAATGAGGTAGCCCGCCAATTGGGAGTGCCATCAAGTAAACGGGTGCTTTTTGATATTCTATTAGGCTATTCAGTAGATAAAAAACGCGAGAAAAAGCGTCGCCCAACGGAAAAGGTTCTGCACTTTGAGAAATGGTGACAATGAATAGAATTGCTGCGATACCACTGTATATACTGCTCTTCCTTACCTTGGGGTGCCAAAGCAACACAAAGGATCCGGAGCATAAATCCACTATCTCGCTAACTACGGTAGCCGGAGAGAGACAATTGTATTTACAAAACGAAGCTCGTAGTTTTTTTATTCAATTAAAGTCTAATATAGACTGGGAAGTGCTCTTCCAAGGAGTGAGCGCTGAAGTAATCTCTCTTACCCCCCAAAAAGGCTCTTCCGGACAACATGCGATAGCTGTCTCCATAGAAGCCAATAATGGCGGCTTGAGGGAAGCTCTCGTAATAGCCCGCTCCCTAAAGGGTGATGCCGCTGATACTTTATATATCATTCAAGAAGGAGAGAAAAGTGATAAAGAGCGCATTTTAGGAGATACCACACTCATAGAGTTACCTCGTCTGAGTGGGGATGCAAATGACTTCTTTATAACTCATAAGGTGGAAAACGGCACACGAGTTAACTACTCCTTAGAGTGGAACTGCAAAAAATATCATTCTCGCTGGGTTTGTTTTTCTTTTGATCAGTATACAGCTCAAATCAATACCAAACGGAGTGACGCTTGGAGCTGGGATCCACTCGTTCCCACGAAGTACGAAGTGTACCGAAATGATTTTGAGAGTCGTACGTATGCTCGCGGACACATGGTCGCCTCTTTCGACCGCATCTATTCGTCAGAAGCAAATATACAAACCTTCTACTACACCAATATGAGCCCTCAGCGCCATGAACACAATGAAGGCATTTGGGGCCAGTTGGAAGGAGTAGTACAAGGATGGGCACGATCGATGGGTAAGAATGAGAAGCTCTATATAGCTAAAGGTGGGACCATTAGGGATGATCAGATAGAGTTCCACCGAAGTAATAACAAACTGGTAATACCCAAATACTATTGGATGGCTATAGCTCGTCAGAATGGCACTGAGTGGCATGCAATAGCCTTTCTTACTGAAACTGCTCGGCCTGCGAAGTTGGCAGGAGGGGTGGCGCCTATGGCTCTTTCAGTAGATGAGTTAGAGACATTCACAGGGTTGGATTTCTTCTATCACTTGCCGGACGATATAGAGAATCGCATTGAGGCGGAAAACCCAACTGCCAACAAGCTCTATTGGCCGGGGCTTTAGTACACCAGAAACAATAAAGCAATGAGGTGCATAATCCATCCATCTACGTCGTGATCTGTTTTACAAAACCTCTATGCCTTATTATTTGATACCAAGGAAACATGTTTAAGATTGTAGAAAAGAAATATTTATCCCCTCGAGTGGCTCTACTCCGTGTAGAAGCTCCTCGTATAGCGAAAGCAAGGCGTGCCGGACACTTTGTGATTGTCCGTGCGACAGCAACAAGCGAACGCATTCCCCTCACTATAGCACAAGCGAATGTAAAGGAGGGCACCATCACATTAGTCGTACAAGGTGTAGGTAGTTCATCTAACCAACTCATAGCACTCCAGGAGGGGGACTGTGTCCATGACATTGTAGGTCCCTTAGGGCAAGCCACCCATATATCTAAAGTAGGTACTGTGCTTTGTACCGGAGGAGGTGTAGGTATCGCTCCCCTACTCCCTATTGTAGAGGCTTTTCATGCAGCCGGGAATCGGGTAATCACTGTTTTAGCAGGTCGCACCAAAGAGTTGGTTATTTTCCAAGATGAGATGAAGGAAGCCTCAGATGAGGTAATCATCATGACCGATGATGGTTCATTGGGAGAGAAGGGATTGATCACTGATGGCATTAAGAAAGTTTTAGAGCGTGAGCATGTTGATAGATGTGTTACTGTAGGTCCTGCTATCATGATGAAGTTTGTTTCCCAACTAACTAAGGAATATAACATTCCAACGATTGCCTCCCTCAATGCTATTATGGTAGATGGAACCGGTATGTGTGGCGCGTGCCGTATTACTGTGGATGGTAAAATGCGTTTCGTGTGTGTTGATGGGCCGGAATTTGATGCCCATAAGGTGAATTTTGATGAGTTATTAATGAGACTCAACGCATTTAAAGCAACCAAATAGGAGGGAGGTACATATGATTGACTACAATCAAATCAAACAACGCAGAAACGAAAGCTGGCGAGAGGAGCTGCGCAAACAATATAGTCCTAAGGATCGCACCACTATTGAGCGTACCAAAATGCCGGAGTCTGATATAACGAAGCGCACCGCCTCTCTTACTTTGGAAGTAAACCAAGGTCTCAGCGAACAGCAAGCGCTCGTAGAAGCAAGACGCTGCTTAGATTGTGCTAAACCCTCCTGTATGGAAGGTTGTCCGGTGGAGATAAATATTCCCTCCTTTATTAAAAATATAGAGAGAGGTGAATTTAAGCAGGCAGATGCCGTTTTACGAGAAACAAGTTCCCTACCGGCTGTATGCGGACGCGTATGTCCTCAAGAGAAACAGTGTGAAGCGCATTGCATATACCACACAATGAAAAAAGAGCCGGTGGCAATTGGTTATTTAGAGCGCTTCGCAGCAGATTGGACCCGCAATCACACTGACGTAGAACCCCATCTATCTATTCCGCACAATGGCAAGAAAGTAGCAGTCGTAGGTAGTGGTCCGGCAGGATTGTCCTTTGCCGGCGATATGGCAAAAGAGGGATATGAAGTAACTGTATTTGAAGCCCTTCACGAGGTTGGAGGGGTACTGCGTTACGGAATTCCTGAGTTCCGTTTACCCAATCAAGTTGTTGATGCTGAGATAAAACGCCTTAAGAGTCTTGGGGTTTCCTTTGAGACAAACACAGTAATAGGAGCTACGCTTAGCCCTGAGGATCTGGAAAAGATGGGCTACGTGGGTATTTTTATTGCCTCCGGTGCAGGACTGCCTAATTTCATGGGTATTCCCGGGGAAAATTATGCCGGAGTGATGTCCAGCAACGAGTACTTGACCCGCGTTAACCTCATGCATGCCGGCACTCCCGATAGTGAAACACCTGTTTTTACCGGACGCTGTGTAGCCGTCATTGGAGGAGGCAATACGGCAATGGACTCTGTTCGAACGGCTAAGCGCTTAGGGGCAGAAAGAGCAATCATTGTTTATCGGAGAAGCGAAGAGGAGATGCCTGCTCGCTTAGAAGAGATACATCATGCTAAAGATGAAGGGATTGAATTCCTTACGCTTCACAATCCTATTGAATACAAGGCTGATGAAATCGGTCGGGTCAATAAAATGCTCCTGCAGAAGATGCAATTAGGAGCACCGGATGCTTCGGGAAGGTGCAGGCCGGTTCCTATCGAAGGAGCCATTGAAGAGATTGATGTAGATGTCGTCATTGTTAGCATTGGAGTTTCTCCCAATCCATTAATTCCGAGACGCTTTAGTGGATTAGAAGTTACCAACAAAGGGACTTTAGTGGTAAATGATACCAATCAGACGTCCCTTCCCTATGTTTTCGCCGGCGGAGACATTGTACGCGGTGGTGCTACCGTCATTTTGGCTATGGGAGACGGACGATGCGCTGCTGCAGCCATGCACACCTACCTCTCCCAACAGAAATAGTGCAAAGTAATGGTAGCCCAAATACTCCTCCCTTTACCCATAGAGGGCACTTTCAGCTATTTGATCCCGGAGGAGTTAGAGGGGAAAATAAAAGAAGGGAACTTCGTAGTAATTCAGTTTGGTAAAAGACACTTCTATATAGGTATAGTGGTGGCTCTTTTGGAGGAAAGTCACTTATCCAGAGAGGGTTTAAAGCCTATTGAAGCCCTACTACCGGATCATCCCTCTATCAGTCGAGAAGAACTTAATTTTTGGCAATGGATGGCGAGCTATTACATGGTATCGCAGGGCATCATTATGCGTCTTGCGTTGCCGAAAACACTTCTTCCGGAGAGCGAAACCCTAATTTGCATCGATAGAGAATTATTGGAAAATTATACCGCTTCTGACCAAGCGACCGAAGAGGGCCTTGCTCGTCTTTATGAGTATGGTAAAGAGGTCATTCCATTTGATGAAGTCATTTCTCTATTGGGGAAAGGGGGAAGCAGACGGTACGATAAATTGGTGGAGGCGGGTATATTTGTTCCGAAGGAGGCTCTTTCAGGACTTAACAAAGCAATCGGCATACCTCAGATTGCATTTTCACCACAATTTCAGTCTGATGAAGCACTGCAGCAGCTCCTAGACAGCAAGAGAAGACAACCGGCACGCAAAGCGCTCATTGAGAGGTTGGTGCTATTACAGGAAGAACTTAATCTCCCACTCCGGGCTCCAATTGACAAAACCCTCTTAATTGACAAACAGCCCAATAGAAATACACAACTACGGCAGCTCATAGAAGAGGGGATCTTGGGTGTCTCTTATGCAGCCCCCAACGTTGAACAAGGCGTCAATGATCTCACAGAGCCGATACTACTTTCCGATGAAGAGAAGCTTCGGGACGATAAACCCAACCTATTTGTTGCCCACTCCTTTGCGGAAGAAACCGCTTTCATTGTAAAACAACTCCAATATACCCTATCTCGGGGACATAGTGCCCTACTCATTCTTCCTCCATTCAGCACCATTGAAGGCAACGATGCGTTCTTTTCTCTTTTTCCGGAACTCAAGAGCTTTCCCATAGTTTTCTTCGATGGCAATGCTAACGATCTCAGGCGCGCAAAGGCTATCAAGACAATTAAAGAAAGCACGACACCACTTATCATAGTAGGTCATCGTCCAGCCGCCTTCGCTCCACTGACAAATGTCGGTCTAATAACTATTTTTGAGGAGCAGGATCCCTATTACAAGCAAAGGGATGGGTTTCCCCGTTATCATGCTCGAGACATGCTTGTCTGGCGTGCTCTACAAGCCAAGATACCTCTTTTACTCACCTCTATCAACCCTTCTCTTGATAGCATCTACAACACAGAAGTTGGCAAATGGCAGTTGATTAATTCCATTCCGTCTGCCGCACCACGAGCTATTGAGGTTATTGATCTAAAAAGAGAGCGTAAAATAAGACGTCTCCTCCGAGATAGGATTATATCCGTACCACTGAAGGAGACTATGAAACAAGTTATTGCTCAAAAAGGCAAAGTGCTCATCATCACTCCTCAGAAAGGCTTTGCTCCCTATCTACTCTGCCCGGAGTGTGGAGAGAGCCCTAAGTGTATCCATTGCGATGTATCGCTCACGTATCATCGGCGACTAAATAGACTAGTATGTCGTTATTGTGGGTTCTCTACCTCCGTACCCTCTTACTGTCCCTCTTGTCAAAAGAAAGGAAAAGAAAATATAGAGTGGCTACGCATCGGCTACGGAAGTGAACGAGTAGAAAATGAACTGACGAAGCTCTTCCCCAATACCCACATCGTACGTATTGACGCCGAGACAACAGCACGCACTTCACGCCGGGCTGCCCTTCGGCAAACCATCTATTCAGGAGAGGGAGACATCTACTTGGGCACACAAATGATCACTCGCATTTCCTCATTAGAAGGCGTCAAGTTGATTGTTTTCTCCGAATTAGATAAGCTAACCTCTATCCCATACTTTCGTATTGATGAGGAAGTATTTGACCTTTGCTATGTACTCTCCATGCGTTATCCGGAAGCCTCTTTTCTATTCCAAACAACTGCTCCCAACCACCCGATTATAGATACACTCCGCAATGGGCAACGCCTCAACCTTCTTAAGGCTTTGCTTGATGAGAGGAAATTTTTGAGGTTTGCACCTGTTTATCGAATGATACGTATTGAAATGAAAGCAACGAACCGCGACCTGCTCATAGCCTTTGCAGAGCGGCTGAGTGAGCGTCTTCGTGCACTACCCCATTTTATTCAGGTGGATGGCCCCATAGAACCTTTCGTGTCAAGAGTGAAACTTCGATATATACGCCATATTGTCCTCAAGTTAAATTCCCAATATAGCAGCACTTCCACCCGGCAAAGCATCCAACACACGGTAAAAGCCATACAGCAGCAAGCTTGCTTCAAACAAAAAGTAAGTGTTGCCTATGACGTAGATCCCTACTAAGAAGCCTTAGGATAAGGGTTTCTAAGGATCCATATTTCTCCGCAAAAAAAACATCTGTATCTTTTTGTCAAAAGATCTATACTTCTCAAACAAAACATCTATGCCTTTCACTCAAAAGATCAGAACCTATTTTCGAAGTCTATTGGAATAGGGGTCAACCATTGCCTAAGAATCTCTAACACAAAGGGCTCTATCCAAGTAAGTACTTAGAGATTTCTTGCATGCTTATAGTAAGAAAGGTTTGGTCATCGCAGAAAAAAAACATAACTTTGCAGTCGCTGATTGATATCAGAAGAGCAGAATGAATGCCTCGATACAAGAAGCAACGGCAACAGCTTCCTACTACGAGAGGGATTCGCACTTCCCGCGCCGTCCAATGCGGGTGATTAGCTGTGCGATAGGTGAACCATCTTTGTAGAAAAGAGCAGGAGTCCATAATACACCTTGGTTAACCCAAGTAGCAACCTAAACAAAGGGTTGAGCAATAAAGTCTGTACAATAGACTATTGCAATATCGGGGGAGATCAATGTGGATTGTGGTATGTCGGCTTTTGGTTAGAGGACTTAAATAAACATATTAGAAGCAATAAAGAAGTGAATACTTTAAGCTATAGGACTATTTCGGCTAATGCACAGACAGCTACCAAAGAGTGGATTGTGGTAGATGCCGAGGGGCAACAACTCGGACGGCTCTGCTCCAAAGTAGCAAAGCTGCTGCGTGGTAAATACAAGCCCAACTTCACACCACATGTTGATTGTGGCGACAACGTGATCATTATCAACGCAGATAAGATACGTCTAAGCGGAAACAAGTGGGAAGGTCGCGAATACATTCGTTTTACCGGATATCCCGGTGGCCAACGCTTTTACACCCCGCGAGATCTTCAGCAAAAGGGCTCTACATACCTATTCCGCAAGGTTGTTAAAGGGATGCTTCCCAAGAATAAACTGAGTGACCGACTACTCAACAATATGTATGTGTACGATGGTCCGGAGCACAAGCACGAAGCACAAAAGCCTCGTCTGGTCGACCTGAACGAAATAATGTAATTAAGTAGCCTCGATAGATCAAATGGAACAAATCAATGCATTAGGTCGTAGAAAGGCGGCCGTAGCACGTGTTTACCTGAAAGAAGGTAATGGCAAGATCACAATCAATAAAAAAGATTTAGAGCAATATTTTCCCTCCTCCATGCTGCAATTCATTGTGAAGCAGCCCCTTTCCAAGTTAGGAGTAGAAGGTAAATACGATATCAAAATCAATATAAGTGGCGGAGGCTTCAAGGGACAAAGCGAAGCTGCTCGCTTGGCAGTTACGCGCGCTTTGATCAAGATTAATCCGGAAGACAAACCCGTTCTTCGCGCTGCAGGATTTGTCACACGCGACAGCCGCGTAGTGGAAAGGAAGAAGCCGGGTCGTCCCAAGGCTCGTAAGCGCTTCCAGTTCAGCAAGCGATAATCGAATAGCATGTTTAGTATCTAAACTACCGGGATGGCTTCAATCTATAATGCCCTACCCTGTAGTTGCTAAAAGAACAGTAAAAAAGAAGGTAAACATAACACAAAAGAAGAAGCATTATGCCAAATATCACATACGAACAATTGCTCAACGCAGGTGCACATTTTGGACACCAAAAACGCAAATGGAATCCAGCAATGGCACCCTATATCTTTGCTGAACGCAACAATACGCATATCATTGATTTGCGTAAGACGCTTGTAAAGATTGATGAAGCTGCTGAAATAGCTAAACAAATCGCTTCAAACGGTAAAAAGATCCTTTTTGTAGGGACGAAAAAGCAAATTCAGGAGCCCGTTGAGAAAATGGCTAAGAGCGTGGGTATGCCCTACGTAACTGTACGCTGGCCGGGTGGTATGCTGACCAACTTCCCCACAATCCGGAAAGCCGTTAAGAAAATGGCGTCTATTGACAAAATGAGAGAAGACGGTACATACGACAATCTCTCTAAGCGCGAAAAACTGCAGATTGACCGTCAGAGAGCTAACCTGGAAAGAAACCTTGGCTCTATTGCAGACATGGTACGCCTACCGGCTGCACTCTTTGTAGTAGACGTAATCAAGGAAAAGATAGCCATCCGTGAAGCAACTCGCCTTGGCATTCCCGTCTTTGCAATTGTAGACACTAACGCTGACCCCAAACCCGTGGATTATGTAATCCCGGCTAATGACGACTCAGTAGAAGGCGTTGAGCTAATTCTTGGAGCTGTTTGCTCTGCTATTGCAGAAGGCATCCAGGAGTACAAGATGAAAGAAGTGCCTGCTGCAGAAGAAGAAACAGCCGGAGAAGAAAAAGGGGCAGAACGTGCACCTCGTGCTAATCGACGGAATCGTGCCGGTGCACGCAGAGAGCGTAACACAAATAAGGGTGTTGAGGTAGACGCACAAACGGCACAGGCTACACAGCAACAAGAAGCTATCATGGCTGAAGAAGCTTCTGCTAAGGAGGAGACTCCCGCAGAAGGCGAAGCTACAGCTGAAAATAGCGAGTCCAATAATTAAAACCACGTACCAAAACTATGGCAATTACTATTCAAGACATCGCTAAACTAAGAAAGATGAGTGGCGCAGGCCTCTCCGACTGTAAAAAAGCACTGGAAGAAACTAATGGTGACTTTGAAAAGGCGATGGAAATCATACGCACAAAGGGTAAAGCTGTTGCTGCCAAACGTAGTGACCGCGAAGCTGCTGAAGGGTGCGTATTAGCAGCTGCTAAAAAGGGATTTGCTGCCATCGTATCACTTCAGTGCGAAACAGACTTTGTAGCAAAGAATCAGGGGCATTTAGACCTTACAAAGGCTATCCTTGATGCTGCTATGGAGCATACTCCCAAAACAAAAGAGGAGTTGCTTGCTCTTCCCCTACATGATGGACGTCCTATCGCAGATCATATTACGGACCGTATAGGTAGTACCGGTGAAAAAATGGAACTGGGCAATTACGAATTTATCAAATCCGACTACACCACTTTCTATATTCACCCGGGAAACAAACTAGCCGTAATAGTATCATTCAACGAAGAGATTGATGATCGTATGGCACGTGATATAGCTATGCAGGTTGCCAGTATGAATCCTATCTCAATAGATGAAAAGGGTGTACCACAGCATGTTATTGACGAAGAGCTTAAGATTGCTCGCGACAAAGCTCGCGAAGCCGGTAAGCCGGAAAATATCTTAGATCGTATTGCTGAAGGCTCTCTGCAAAAGTATTACAAAGAAAATACACTTATGCATCAAGCCTTTATCAAGGATAATAAGCTGACCATTGCCGACTATCTGAAACAGGGCAGCAAAACTCTTCAAGTAACCGACTTCCGCCGTGTAAACCTCAACGAAGAGTAAAAAACAAGCTCGATAAAGAGATATCAATTTGCTCCCTGCGCTCAGCCTCTATGAAGATGAGCGTGGGGAGTTTGTTTATAAGGGAGTATGTCGCTACTACAAGACACCATTGCCTGTCTCCGTAAGCAATTAGACGAGAAAAGCCTACACATTACCGGATGTGCCGTACCGCTATCGGCCCTTCGTTATGAAGAAGATTCTCCTCTTGGAGGGGATCAAGGAATAGGAGATTTTGGAGCAATTACTCATCTCATACCATGGATGGTAAACCACGGTCAAAGGGTGCTCCAACTACTCCCTGTCAATGACACCACGCTCTATAGAAATCAGAAAGATGCCTACCCTTATAGTGCCATCTCTGCATTTGCATTAAATCCCATCTATGCAGATCTCAACCAGCTGCCCCTAAATGATGCCATAGATCTACAAAAAGAAGCCAACCGCCTACACCATACGAAAGATTTACACTATGGCGAGGTGCTTCGTTTAAAAGAGGATTGGCTGCACAAATACTATGTGGCTCATGAGAAAGAGATCTCCGGAGACTCTCGTATAGACACGTATATTCGTACGGAAGCCTATTGGTTGAGAGACTATGCCACCTTTTGTTACTTTAGGGATACTGAAACGAGTCTCTATTTCCATAATTGGCGAAGTAAAGCAGTACCCTCAGAAGGATCTCTTCGATACTATTACTGGGTACAATGGCTGCTAGAGGACCAACTAACAGAAGCTGTTACGGAAGCGCTTTCAAAAGGAATTGTACTAAAAGGTGACCTTCCAATAGGAGTAAGCCCATACGGAGCGGATGTACGACAGCATCCAGAGCTTTTCTATCAAGGAATGCAAGCCGGGGCCCCACCCGATTACTTTTCCCAAGAGGGTCAGAATTGGGGCTTTCCCACCTACAACTGGCAAGCCATGGAAGATGAAGGATATATCTGGTGGAAACAGCGTATAAAGCGCTTGGCTCGTTTCTTTGCCTTTCTGCGTATTGACCACATATTAGGATTCTTCCGTATCTGGAGCATTCCACGTGATGGGAGGAAAGGTTCAATGGGTTATTTTGTTCCTCTCATACCACTGAGCAAAAAGGACCTTTACGCAGAAGGTATTCCCATCTCACTAATTGATCATAGTATTCCTCCCTGCGAAGATGCGCTAATACTCCCCTATCCCAATGCAACAGGAAACGGCTATACTTTACGCTACAACCTATCTTCAACCCGATCTTTCCAACAATTAGATGGGGAGCTGCAAAAGCGTTTGACTACCTTAGAAAAAGATTTTTTTTACCATCGACAAGAAGCGCTTTGGAAAGAAAATGGCACAAAGCATCTCCAAGCAATAGCCCAAGATACTCCCCTTATTCTTTGTGCCGAAGACCTTGGACTTACACCACAATGTGTATATGAGGTACTTGCAGACTTAGGGATTATGACACTTGAACTGGAGCGATTTAGCAAAAAGTTTGGGAATGAATTTAGCGATGCCACACTCTTTCCTTATCTCTCAGTTGCCACTACTGGGACACACGACATGCCTCCATTAAGGAAATGGTGGCATGAAGATCCACAACGAGCAGAACGCTTCAAAGAGACCTATTCACTTCCTTTACAGCCCGACACTCCTGAGACAACTATTTTTCAGACTCTCATTAATCGTACCTTAGACTCACCGGCCGCTTTAACCATTCTGCCATTGCAGGACTGGCTTTCCGTAGATCCACACTACTTAGAAGTGACAGACTATAGGCAGGAACAAATCAACTACCCGGAGGATCAAGAACACTCATGGCTTTACCGACTCCCCTTTGCTTTATAAGGTATGATGTGCACGAAGTAATAGAAATATTACAACTTCTACTCGCCTAAACAAAAGCTCCCTATTCAGCTGATTTGGTCTATTGGAGGGGAAACAATATCTTTGTAGTGATTTAGAAGAGGATAGGTGAAATTCCTTATCGGTGGTATAGTCCACGACTCCTATTTATAGGACTGATATGGTGTAATTCCATAACCGACGGTTATAGTCCGGATGGTATTCGAATCTGAGATATATGCCTGAAGATCGTATTTCAGGGTATTGCTTTCCCCCATTTGTATATCATTTCTCCTCTTGCTTTATAGTAATGGTGTTTATTTAGCATAAAATGAAATGAAACAAAGTTATTCACTTTCTCCTGATGTTGAGAATCGTATTAAAGCAGCTGTCCAAGCACTACAAGAGGGCAGAGGTATTCTTTTAGTAGATGATGAAGAGCGAGAAAATGAGGGAGACATCATTTTCCCCACTTCCAATCTTACTCCTGAGAATATTGCTCTAATGATTAGAGAGTGTAGTGGCATTATTTGTTTGTGCCTAAAGCCTCAAAAATGCCCTGAGTTAAATCTTCCCCAAATGGTAACAAACAATACCTGCGTGAATCACACGGCTTTTACCATATCAATAGAGGCAAAAGATGGAGTAACAACCGGTGTTTCCGCTCGAGACAGACATCGAACGATTACTACTGCTGCTCGTGATGGGGCAAAACCCGATGACTTAGTTCATCCGGGACATGTATTTCCTTTGCAAGCAAAAGAAGGAGGAGTTTTTGAGCGAAGAGGACATACCGAAGGCAGTATAGATATAGTCTCTATTGCCGGGTTAGGAGACTCGGCTGTATTGTGCGAATTAACCAATGTGGATGGTACTATGTCTCGAATGCCTGAGATTATTGATTTTAGTATAAAGCATAATATGCCGGTACTCTCTATTGAAGACATCTTTCTATACCGACAGAGTAAGGAAGGAAGCCAAGTGTGACTGTTTACCTGCATAAAGATCTCTTTGCAGCGTAATAGGGCTAAAATGGCTTTTACAAACGTCGACTTGAAAATTCGTTTCGCTCCGATACAAACATTCTACTCTAACGATTTTTCAAAGGCTCTAATAAAGCATAGTCAATCACAACAATAAGGCTTTCAATCCCATACAATAAATAGGTTCAGCAGGCAGTGCCTACCGAACCTATTTTGTTTTCTCCGTTTTTTTACCGGAAGAATTTTGCCGATCTAATCGTACAATCCAAAGCTCTTTTGCCAAGAGAGCATTTTGTCAGAACTACACTTCTTGCTTTGCTTTCTCCTTTTTCCAAGTTTCTATGAGTAGCAAAATGCTCACAAATAGAATCAGAGGCAAAACAAAGAGCTGCTCCCACGAAAATGTTTTGATCAGATCGCTCATGTGAAAGAGATTTCCGATACAATAAATGATAGCCAATATGCCTTCTGTAATACGAACCCACTTTCCGTGACAATAGCTAATTAGCAGAATGGCTATAACAGGTACGAAAAAGCAATAGATCATTGAGAACACCATCGGCAAAGCTGCATTGTCAGGGGTAGTTCCCTCTAATCGTATATCACCGCCCCAAAAAAGTGGCATCATGCTTGCTATTGTATGGTAAAGCAGACCTATGGCAATTATCCCCCACAAGAGTGCAATTCTTATTTCTTTTTTCATAGCTCTATATTCCTCTAATTATTTTATATGCTCCGGTTGGAGTAGTCACTACGGGCTTTTGATCCGCTTTCCCTGTTTTGGTATTATAGCCAAAGAAGCCTGTCCCATTCACGGTTTGCTCTCCAAAATAGATCACATCTCCCACTTTGATAATTGCATTAGCTGCCCATCCGGTGGAAGCGGGTAAGGGAAGTGCTTTTGCTGTCCGATTGAAGAGATCCACTTCGTAAGGGACGAAGGGTTTATTGGCATCGTCTGAAAGATCGTTGTTTACCATTTTGCTCGGAATATTCAGAAAAATGTAGACTTTGCCTTCTCCCCCATAAATCATATACATCCCATAGGATCCTTTTTCTGCTCCGGGAACAGACTGAAGACTCATATAGAAATCTTTGTCAAATTCCGTTTCGCCTTTCTTGATACGAAGCAATCCATCTTTGCACGGCATACCCATTGCGCCCATCATAGCCGCAAGGGGACCCGTGTAAAAGTAAATATTACCGGCTTCGTCCATCATCGGTTCTGTATGTCCCACCATACCCAATCCATTGGCACGATCATCGGTGATTACCTTTTCTACTTTATCTGTAGCTATATCAATAATAGCCACTGTTGCCGGAGCATCGGCAAGAGCCATTCCGTTCATTTGAGTAAAAGGAATGTAAAGCTTACCATCCCGTATAATCCCCTTTCCGGCATCCGGATCGTGATCAGGATATTCGTTTCCCTTTTCGTCCTTGACAACGCCTTTTGCATAGGAAGAAATGTCAATAGCACCGGTCTCTTTCATTTCCGTAGGGTTGAAAATGATGATATTGCCTTGTCCACCTGAGGTAATACCGTATGCTTTGGTTTCGGATGCAAAGACAATATCTACCACATTAGGCGAATTGGCAAATGAAAGTACCGCTTCCGGCTTATCAGAAAGACGTCCCTTGTCAGAAAGTGAATACTTATAAAGTTTTTGTTCGCCACCGGTTCCCATCATATTACCAACCATTACGTACACGTATTTCCCATACTTTTCCAAGAATGCATGTCCGGTGGGCAATGTGATAGCGTTTTCGTAGGTTGAAACGGTTCCCTCCGTAAAATCACCAAAAGTGGTTACGTGGAACGATTTTCCGGCGTGCGCGATGTAAACGTAATGGTGTACATCTTTTTCTTTGGGCTCATCGCCTCCGCCCGTTTTTTGGCATGAAGTAAATGTAGCAACTATTGCTACAGCTGCCATTAGCAGCATAAATGATTTTGTTTTCTGCATAACTATTATTCGATTTTATATGAGTGTAATCATGAACTTGAGATGAAATGAGCGTCCGGGCAAAGGATACTGAAACTCAGCCCAGTGCTCTTTATTCAATAGATTGTGTGCTTCAAAGGTAAAGTGATACCGATTTGCATAGGAAAAGTATAGCCCTGCATTCCAGTTCCATTTGCGTGGTATAACCATTGAATTCCGTTTGCTTGCTTCCCAATCATAGCTGAATTGTTCGGTGTATTCTATGGATGAGAAGAGGGAGAGATAGGTGTGCCGAATCCATAGATCGGAAAAGTGTACATTTGCTTCAGCATTGGCAAAGAAATAAGGGATATTGGGCAGACGATAGTTATAGTGAAAGTTATCACCGCCACCAAGAGCCTTTTCCGTTCTGTCACGAGTATCAATGTATGCTCCGTTAGCTGAAAGTGTACACCAACCTGCCAGGTCACTTTTTACCTCAGCCTCTACCCCAAAAGTACGTGCTTTGCCTATATTGACATGCCGCATCTGCATACCACCGGTCATATCCATGTGAATCATATTGCTGAGGTACATGTAATAGGCATTTACGTCAAAACGGAAGTTCGGATAATCATTGCTATTTATCAGTACGTCGGTACCGAGATTGATATTGAAAGATTTCTCCGGAAGAAGCTTATCAGCAGGAAGTATCATCACTGCATCGCCAAAGAGCTCATCCGCTGTAGGAATGCGAAGCATACGCTGGCACGAGGCTTTTATGGTAGCGTTTTCAGTAGGTTTCCAGGAAAGAGCTTCACTCCATCCGATGCTATTGCTCTTATTTTCTGTTAGTTCCGGTTCTTTCTGAAATGCTGTGAATGTTCGAGGTAGTACCTTCGAATGGAAGAAAAAATGCTTAATGCCGCCTTCATTAACCAACGCATTGCGTAGAAACGAGTATTGGTAGCTCAGTCCTGTGATAACAGCTGTTACATCGCTTGGATAACCGCTTACAGGGTATTTAAGATAGCTGTCAGCAAGCGGGTCGCTCGGTCTTTTGCGATCGTAGCGTGTAGATGAATTCAAACTAACGGAAAATGCATCGTTGAAGGAATAGGTCATGCGTAACAGTGTGGTTACTTTGAGCATTTTGTCGTTAGAATCGTGTGGTTCAAGACCTATCTCCCCCTTTCCGTGAGGACTGGGATAACGAGAGCCATCGTAGTTGTAGCAATAGCGCGAAGTATCCACCAAATTGAACGTTCCTTGCCCAATCATCCCCATAAACGACATATCCAAGCGATCCGCCAATAAGCGCTTCCGCAGGGAAATGGATCCAACCAAGCTGTTTGTATGTGTATGGGCGTGATGTACAGGCTTTTGAATAGTCATCAGCCCACCCTGAACTTCATCGTAAATATTGGTATATCCCACATTGAGCGCGAGGTTATCAAACCACAATTTAGTAAACTCAACACCGATATCTCCGGTAAGATTGCGATACACGTCATGGGTGCGTTTCACAACAAGACCCTCTTGAAAAGGTGAGAGAAATGAATAGTTGTTTTTGGAGTAATCCGCAGTTCCGTTTACAGAGATCCGCATCCCGGTATTGGGAAACATATATCCTCCCGAAAGAAAACCTCTATGTGTACAAAAGGAGCCGGCTTCGTAGGATAGATCAATATGGTTCTGTAGCCGTTCTTTCAGTATAATGTTGACTGCGCCACCTATACCATCGCCACCGAGCCATACAGGTACTGTGCCCTTATATACTTCAATTCGCTCTATATTGTCGGTAGGAATGGGCATAGCCTGCAAAGATTCCGAGTTTCCTACGGGAATGCCGTTGACAAAAACGCCCACTCTTTTCCCATCCATTCCTTGAACGATAATGCGAGAACGACTGCCCAAACCTCCGTTTTTGTTCACCTTTACTCCAATAGTTTTATTGAGCACTTCCTCTGTAGTAAGTGTTCTTCCCTTCAGCTCCTTTGCTTCCACAACAGCGAGGGAAGAAGGCATTTCGCGCATCTTTTGTCCACGGCTTTTGGCTACTACGGTAACGTTGTTCAACGTAGTTTGTATCGGCTTGAGCGATAAGTCAAAACGATACGATGACTGGGTGAATTCCTGTTCAATTACTTGCTTTTCGTATCCGGAAAAAGAAACCTCTATCCGATGCTTTCCGGGTGGCAAAGTGAGCTTGAAAGCCCCTTTATAATCAGAAGCCGTTCCTGTTCGTTCTCCGGCAACCAATATATTAGCACCGGGGAGGGGTTCGCCACTTTCGGCATCTGTTACGCTACCGGTTAGAACAACCTTGTTTTGAGCCACGGAGGGCATCGCTACAACGAATATGCAGATAAGAAGATTAGCAAATAAGGAAATGATCTGTTTCACGTTTTTCAATAGATTATACGGACTCAATAAATCTGTTCTTTTGCGGTTTACCTATGTATGCACTATGTCTGCGAAGTAATAAAAGAAAGAGCCTTACACAAATACCTATCTATCGGTATTTCTATGTGAAGAGTTCGCAACTCATTAGTATCAAAACTTCTATGGAGTTGAAGAGGCATAGTACGATTTAGAGGGAAGAGAAGAAGATATATGTCTTGAAGATGCCTATTGAAGCCGAGAGTATAGTAATTTCATTGACGGCAAATAGTCTGTGTAGAAAAGGAGCGACTTAGCTTAATTAGGGTTGGGAATATTTAGCCACATATAAAGCAAAGCGCCTGCACTCCAATGTGGAGCACAGGCGCAAGCGTCATCGTAATTAGTTTGTATTTAGTTTCGCTCTATTTTAAACAAGTGCTACGTTATTCAAGCGTATCCTTGAACAAGCGGATAGTCAGACCGTACGTACGTATTTTGTGGAAGTCGGCGATGTATGCACTCGAGTTTGTATCGCCTCCCATAAAGCCAAAGTAGCTTGCGCTGCCAGTTGGGACAGGCGTAGAAGTCCAGAAAAAAGCGGCAAACCCCTCACTATTAGGAGCTGGGTCAGCCGCTTTGACCTTGTATCCGGAAGCCGGGAAGATACGTACGACATCAGCAGTATTGTTCTGTTGCCAGAATTCAGGAGTAGCTACTTTCGCAATAGTCACCCCATCAGTTACATTCCGTGTCGTAATACGCATTACTAGGAAATCACCCTCTTTTACGCATTCATACTTCCACGCGGATTGGTATTCGGTTCCCTTAAAGCGCAATGCATAACATACGCTATTACCCGAACCTTTAAAGTCCTGCAAGCAGACGATACTCTTCTTTGCTATCTCTACGCTTTCCGAGAGATTTGATGCGTCCACTGGGAAACTAAAAGGTACTCTAGTGATATTACCCGCATTAAGAGTTGTAGCATCACAAGGAATTATTGCTTTCAATTCGTCCTCAGAGGGCAAATGATATTTTATACCCTCCTGTTCAAACGAGCTAAACTTAGCCACGGCAGTATCAAAATCAAAATATCCGCTCACGTTGGTGGCGTACAAATCCGTTACAAATCCTGTTCCTTCCGGATTGATATTGTATTCGGCTACGTATGCCAACGGATTGATCCTCTGTTCTGCTTGCCAGATATCGTCATCGGTATAGTCCAGGGAGGCATCTTCGTCCCAATCAAGTACTTCGATTACGTAGTTGATCTTATCCGCATTGGCAGGATCTTCTTTACCGCCCCCATTATCACCACCGCCCGGTGTAGTGCCGTTGCCCTTAGTGAGGTGCACGCGATAGATATGGTTGCGCTGCGTATCAATGAATTTACCATCCTTTTTGAAGACAATGACCTTTTGCCAAGCTTCTCCCTTATAGGTGCCTTCCAAAATTAGTCTGGTAGCTCCCCTTTGGGGGTTTTCGTAGCTGTAGATGCCTTGGGTTACCAAGTAATCATTGAACCAATCGCCGTTTGTCGTATATTCCTTTGCACCACCGTCCGCACCCGTGGGCACTTCGCTTTGGGGCAACAGATAGGATTTAGTGATTTGGTTCTGCAGTGTCACTTTAGTTAGCTTCAAATCCTCTTCCGTAAGCTTATTGAACACGTCAAAGCGACAAGCCAAGCGACGCAACTTGATGGTACCGGCATGACAAGGAACGCCTTCCTCGGTAGCTACTTTTACCGGTTCCGTGCTGAGCATGGCAAAGCCGGTTTCGCCGTGCGAAGGTAATTCGCGTTCGAAGAGCAGCTCTTTGAACTGTTCGTACGACAATCCCTGTTTGAACTTTTTGATAAAGTCCTCTTTATCGCTATCATCCTTATAGCCATTAGCAATTACCTCCATGTGGAAGGTACCTGCCATACCCATATCAAACTTGTATTCACCTTGGTAGGGGTCACTACCTGAAGTCTTATCGAGTTTATCATAGGTAATTACCTTTTCCACCGCTACGGGCGTATTGTTGGCCCCATCGTTAGTGAATACCACCACCGTAAGGTTTTCTATCGCACGTTCGTTAGCAGCAGAAGCGGAAAGCGATGAGCTTTGATAATCAGCACGCAAAGCACCGCTTTTACTTCCCTCAAGGCTCAGCGCCACGGGGAATTTCATATTCTCTTGCAGCTGCGGCTCCCTGGCAGACTCGTTTTTACACGAAACGAGTGCCAGCGTAAGAAAGGCTGCAGCCCATAGTTTATTTAGTTTCATACTTTCTACCGTTTTAATCTATTGCATTCTGTTTTCCGAAAGCTTGTACCCTTTTTGGCAAAAGGTACAGATGTTTGCTACAAAAGATATATACCTTTTAAGCAAAACATATATAACTTTCAACGGAAAGATATATACCTTTCGGATCGTTCCTTTGCATCGCTGTTTTCTCTCTTGTACCAATCCGGATTAGAGCGTATTCCGAGGTAAAACGGACACATACGACCCACCGAGCGATTACAGGAGTTTTACGAGATGCTTAGTTATGCATATCAGGATGAGCGGAGCCGCCCAAGGAGCAACATATAGAGTCCCCCGCAGCACGCTCATTGCCTGTTACTATCCATTCAGTTAGATTGTGCTATGCTTACTTAGGCTGCTTTACCGTCAGCGTAAACGGATCGGCACACTTAGCAGATGTAATCTTTATCGTGCCCACACGTTCCTTATCGGTAGTGTTAGCTGCTACCTTAAAGGTAAACTTAGCCTTACTGCCTTCAATCTTGGTAGCGGTAAGTTCGGTTAGCCAATCACTTGTGGTTGTAACAGTGTAATCGCCGTTATCCTTGATATCGTTATCCAGTTCGAAAGTATAGGTATGTTCACCGTTATCGGCTACTTGCAGCGTAGCACCATCGAAGCCCTTATCAGTAAGTCCTTCGCCTTTTATGTAGACGAGGGAAAGAGCTTCTTCCAAATCATCGGCATTCCAGGGCTCTTCTTCCAACGAGAAGTCAACAAAGGCATCCTGAACGTTATCAATTTTGGTACCTAAGTCAATCTTGTAAAGGAAGTTACGCTTCACGTCCTTAGCCACGGTAAACTTACCCTGAGCATCCTTGGTTTTGAAGGGGATGATGAAGATACGATCAGCCTTTCCACCATATTCAGCTGTAATCTTTATATAGGTTACATCGCCTTCGGCAGCACCCACATTCTTACCTTCGTAAAGGTAGAACGCCTTTTTGATTTCAGTTCCTTCACGCTTACCTACTTGATTATTGGCGTCCAAAGAACAACAGATTACATTAAACACGATATTACGTATCCATCTTGATAGCTTTACGATGCGGTATTTAGTTCATTACCGTTCGTTTTTTTGCAATCCCATTTTCAAAGAGCATGATACGTAACAAATTACTAACTTTGTCCCATTAGTAGCAAGAGGGAGAGGACTAATCAATGCGTTCCAATGAAGGGCATTATCATATGCCGGCACGCTTTCTAAAGCGTGCGAAAGACTATGCACTTCCCATTACTATAACAGTAGGGGTGGTTGGGTATCGATACATTTCGCTTTTGGGCTTTTTGGTACCCTATTGCATCATTGCCATGCTTTTTTTCTCCTTTGTAAGGGTAGATTTAACGAAGATACGTCTTTCCCCGGTTCTAATAGGCATGCAGCTATTCCAAGTTGCCTTAGCTATTGCAAGTTACTTTTTGCTCAAACTTATCTTTCCTCCAGTAGTAGCTGAGGGTGCTTTAGCTTGTTTTCTTTGCCCGGCAGCTAGTGCCTCTCCGGTTATTATCGGCATATTGGGAGGTAGCGTATCTGTAGGGGTATCCTATGTATTGCTTACTTCTGCGGCAATAACTGTGATTGCCCCACTGCTTTTCAGCTGGATTGCTCCGGGAGAACTAAGCTTCTTCGCTTCCACTTGGTACATAATGAAGCAGGTGATGCCATTAATTATCGTTCCCATCCTACTCTCTTCTACAGTTCGCCGATACATGCCGCACGTTCTAAAGACAATTGAGAAGATCCCCTCTGCGGCTTTTTGGCTTTGGGTTGTTACACTTGCCATAGTCATTGCCAAAACAGTACACTATATGTCGCTCGAACCTGCGAAGGAGATACCCACCATGATTCTGTTGGCCGGAGTAGGATTAGTAGCTTGTATCATACAGTTTACAGTAGGAAAGTACTTAAGCAAAAAGACATTAGGTGAATCCATCACTTTAGGCCAAAGTTTAGGACAAAAGAATTCCAGCCTAGCCATTTGGATGTGTCAGGTCTACCTAAATCCTCTTTCAGCAGTAGCCATGGCAGCCTACTCAATTTGGCAAAATCTCTTTAATGCTATTCAAATGATGATTCACTCACATAAGGAAAAGCAAGCTGCAGTAACGGAAACCAAAGAATAAAAAAACGACTAATCGACCTATACTATGGTACTAAGCGACAATTGGCAAACTTTATTAGCCGAAAAAGAAAATGGCACGAGTGTAATCCTATCACGCCGTCTTGACTTGGAGGCTTTCATCGCAAGTGGCAAGCTACCTATACGTATTGAAATCCGCTATCCTTACTCTTCTGATGGAGAGGGCATGCCAGCCACATCCTCTTACGCTACCATAGAGGCCATTGAGAATGCCCTACGTCCGGTTATGGAAGACGATAAATTGGCCATTTTGGCATTCCAATACCTTGGCGGTGGTGAAAAGGGTTGGATCTATTATGCGCGCAACTTAGACGTTTTCTTTGAGCGACTCAACGAGGCTTTAGAGGAGATGGAAGAACTCCCCCTTTCCTTTGAGGCAGAGCGTGATCCCGATTGGGAGGAGTATCTTAACCTCGTACCGGAGGAACCTATCATCAAAGAGGAAGAAGAAGCATAAAAAGGATAAAGCCGGAAATAGCAAACCCCTATGAGTTCTTCTCATATTGTCCTATTTAGTTAGGAACTAAAAACTCTCTTAAAAAGGATTTTCTAAGAGAGGTGTAATGCCATTGGGGTAAGAGCTTTACGGCAGAAGAAGAAGGCATTACAGTTATAAAATTTAAGAAATGCTTATATTTGCGTAAGTATGGAGGATAAAGGAAAAGAAACACTCACCTCTTTGGGAGGCACTTATACGGAAGCTATGGATCGTCTTTCGGAAATCATTTGCATCATAGAGCAAGATGAGCCGGATGTTGATCTTCTTCTTCGTCTTGCAGAAGAGGCTAAAAGCTTGATTGTCTTCTGCAAACAGAAACTGCTCGCTACAGATAAGCAAATTGATGAGCTTATATCTTCGCTTGATGAGACTGAAGGCATTCAAGTAGTCACCGCTACAGATTCTACAGCAGAATGATTCTTTAATATCATCAATTCAAAACGAACAAAACATCTGAATTATATTTCAATCAGTATGAAACATTTTAGTCATTTATTAGCTATTATAGCTGTTACGCTTATGATTGCATCGTGTAACAATAAGAAAGATGCTACCGGAGATTTGGCAAATAACCCACTACTCAATCCGGCAGAAACCTATCTCAACACTCCGGATTTTAACTCTATTAAGGTGGAGCATTACAAACCTGCATTCTACGAAGCAATGCGCATACACTCTGCTGAAATAGAGGCTATTGCCAATAATTCTGAGGCACCTACATTTGAGAATACTATCGTAGCCATGGAGAAAAGTGGTGTGGCATTAAACCGAGTTTCAGCGATCTTCTTTGCCCTAACTAGTGCAGATACAAACGATGAACTGATGGCTATTGAAAGCGAGATTACTCCTAAACTGAGTGCTCACTACGACTCAATCAGTATGAATGATGCGCTTTTCCAGCGCATCAAGACGATCTACGATGGCGATCAATCCGCAATTGACCCCGAGGGGAGACGAGTACTTAAGCTAACCTACGAAGGCTTTGTACGGAGCGGAGCATTGTTAAACGATGCTGACAAAGCTAAATTGAAAGAGCTTAACCAAAAAGAGTCTACCCTGATGACAGACTTCGGTAATCGTCTGACAGCAGCTACCAATGCTCCTATTTTTATCACAAACAAAGAGCAACTCAAGGGGTTGGATGAAAGCACACTTGCCGCTGCCGCTACTGCGGCTAAAGAAGCCGGTAAAGAGGGACAATGGCTCTTCCGTTTGAACAATACTACAGGGCAAGACATACTTGCTTCTTTGGAAAATGCAGATACGCGCAAGCTTTTCTTTGACAAAAGTATTGGACGATGCGTACAAGGTGATGCTAACGACACACGAGATATTGTAAAGCAACTAGTAAAGGTACGTGCTGAGAAAGCGCAAATTCTTGGATTTGATAACTTCGCTGCTTGGAAACTCACAGATCAGCTTGCAGCTAAACCGGAGAATGCTATCAGCATGCTTACTCAATTAGCTACCCTCGTAAAGGATAAACTTGCTAAAGAAGATGCCGAAATAGAGGCCTTTGCACAAAAGAGTATGGGAGCCGACTATAAGCTCACTGCCTGGGATCGTCCTTACTTTGCCGAGCAGCTTCGAAAAGAAAAATATGGTGTAGATGAAGCTACTCTTAGCCAATACTTTGAGCTTGACAACGTAATCAATAATGGAATCTTCTTTGCAGCAAACCAAATGTACGGACTTACTTTTGAGCCACGCACAGATATTCCTGTATACCATCCTGATGTACGCTGTTGGGATGTAAAGGATGCCAATGGAGAGGTTATTGCCCTCTTTATGCTAGATCCCTATGCACGTCCCTCAAAGAGCGGTGGTGCATGGATGAGTAACTTTGTAGAGCAAAGCTTCCTATTAGGAAACAAGCCTGTCATTTACAACGTATGTAATGTACGAAAGCCGAGCGCCGGTGAGAAGTGTCTCTTGACTTGGGATGAAACTACCACATTCTTCCATGAGTTTGGTCATGCACTCCACGGTATCTTTGCAAACCAGACCTACCCATCTGTAAGTGGTACTAATGTACCTCGTGACTTTGTGGAAACTGCTTCTCAATTCAACGAGCATGCAGCTCTTGATCCAACCGTATTCGCACACTATGCACTACACTATCAGACAGGAGAAGTAATGCCTAAGGAATTGCAAGAAAAAATGCTCCGTGCCCTCAGCTTTAACCAAGCAATGCCGCTAGCTGAAAATGTAGCTGCCTGCCTTATTGATATGTCTTGGCATACGCTAAGTGCAGCCGATGCCGACATAGCTGACGTAGAGGCCTTCGAAGCCGAAGCACTCAAGAAGTATGGAGTTGACTTTGCCACCGTACCTCCACGCTATAAATCAACCTATTTCCGCCATATTTGGAGCAACGGATACTCGGCCGGTTATTATGCATACCTTTGGACAGAAGCTTTGGAAAGCGACATCTACGAATGGATGAAACAGCACGGAGGTCTTACTGCAGAGAATGGCAATCGCTTCCGTGACCTCATTCTCTCTCGTGGTAATTCTGAAGATCTAATGGGGCTCTTCAGCCAGTTCACCGGTCATGACCAGATGGATGTAACCTCTCTACTCAAAGCTCGTGGCTTAAAGTAGTTACAACAGTTCTACAAAACTGATTTCCTTAGCGGATGCGTCAGAGTAAAAGCTTTGACGCATCCGTTTTTTTATCTCTAAAACACACCTAAAACATCTGAAAGTTCGGAACGATATGTTGAGATGTTTCTAAAGAAAAGTACAGTAGAAATACTCAAAACATCCACTGAAGTACATTGATCTTTTAAACAACTAATTTCACATTGTTTCCCAAAACGAACTTTCCACAGTAGATCTAATTTAGATTATCTGAATAAGACTTGACTTTCATTCAAAAAAGAAGTCAGAGATCGATTGGGTCATACTACAATATGAGCGTTGTACTAGCATTTCCTTAAGTCGGGGAAAAGTAACTATTTGCAAATTATAGGCGGTAAATACTGAATATCAATAGTAATAGATAAAATGGGGTACTATTCACTATCTTTGTGAGAGAAAAGTTATGGGAGAAATGAGACCATTGGCGGAGCGCATGCGCCCGCACTGCTTAGATGAGTATATCGGACAGAGGCATTTAGTAGCTCCGGATGCACCTGTAGGACGTATGCTACATGGGGGAGTTGTCACGAGTATGATTCTCTGGGGGCCTCCAGGCATTGGGAAAACCACACTGGCTGAAATCATTGCAGCTTCGGTAAAAGCCCCTTTTTATAGACTTAGTGCCACCGGAAGTGGTGTTGCAGATGTACGCAAGGTACTGAACGATGCAACGAATGATACTCGAACCCTTTTCGCTACAGCACAGCGGCCGATTCTGTTCATTGATGAGATCCACCGTTTCTCAAAGAATCAACAAGACTCTCTTTTAGCTGCTATTGAACGCGGTGTTGTAACATTAATTGGAGCTACAACTGAGAACCCTGGCTTTGAGGTAATTCGCCCCTTGCTCTCCCGTTGTCAGGTATTTGTTTTAGAACCATTGAGTAAAGAGGATCTTCTCCTTCTTGCAAAGCGAGCTATTAGCGAAGACGCTGTACTCAGCAAAATAAATATCACTTTAGAAGAACCCGAGCAACTATTACTGGCCGCAGGAGGAGATGCTCGTAAGCTCCTCAACTTATTGGAACTCATTGTAATTTCCACTAAAGAGCGACCACTCGTAATCAACAACACACTCGTAGAGCAGTTAGTTGCGAGTCAACCGGTGGCGATAGACAAATTAGGCGATCTGCACTACGACATAGCCTCAGCCATGATTAAAAGTATTCGCGGCAGCGATCCGGATGCGGCTATCTACTGGATGGGTCGACTCATTGAGGGGGGAGAAAACCCACGCTTCATTGCACGCAGATTGGTGATCTCAGCAGCCGAGGACATCGGCTTAGCCAACCCACAAGCGCTAGTAGTAGCTCAGGCAGCGGCTAATGCGGTGGAATTCATCGGATGGCCCGAAGGTCGTATTCCCTTAGCGGAAGCAATCATCTACTTAGCAGGTTCTCCTAAAAGTAACTCTGCTTACTTAGCGATTAACAAGGCACTTTCCTATATAAAAGAGACGGGTAATTTGGCTGTTCCTATATCCCTACGCAACCCTGTCAATTCAGTGGTCGACAAGCTCAATTATGGGAAAGATTATCGATATCCTCACGATTATCCGCGGCATTATACAGAGCAAGAGTATCTTCCACAAGAGGCGCAAGGAATGAGCTTCTACTCACCTCAAGATGTTGGTGCCCCAGAACGCAAATTAGCGGAGTGGCTTCGCTTCGCCCGTTATGGTATCATAGATGAAGAAAATTAAAAAACAGAATAATTAGAGTTGTACATTCTCATGAGAAACAAAGCAACGCAAATTACCATTCTAACATTGCTTACAATGCTATTTTTAAGTAGCTGTGGAGTGGTACCGGTCTCAGGAAGACGGCAGCTAAGCCTTGTACCGGAAAATCAGATCATAGCCGAAAGCTCCCTTCAGTATAGCAAGTTTGTATCGCAAATGCCACACAGCAATGACAAACAGGCCACTGATCGTGTGCTACGTGTATGTAACAACATTGCCAATGCAGCCGACCACTACCTCCGCACACACAATGCTACTAAATTGGCTCAGCAGATGAAATGGGAAGTGAACCTGATAGCCGATAGGCGCTTAAATGCCTTCTGCATGCCGGGTGGCAAGATTGTAGTTTATACAGGCATATTACCTCTATGCAAGACAGATGCTGAGTTGGCAACGGTTATTTCTCACGAGGTAAGCCATGCAATAGCACGTCATAGCAGCGAACGGCTCAGTCAGGAAATATTACGCCAAATAGGAGGTCAAGCAGTAGGGTTAGCTTTTAGTAAAGAAAGTGCGGTTGTACGATCAGTAATCCAGCAGGCTTATGGGTTGGGGTCTCAAGTAGCCGTCACACTACCCTATAGCCGTAAGCACGAACAAGAAGCCGACATTATTGGACTTACCTTTATGGCTCTGGCTGGCTATGACCCTGCAGAGGCTGTTAATTTTTGGGAGAAGATGAGCAAAGCCTCTGAAGGACAACGTCCACCGGAGTTCTTGAGCACCCATCCAAGTGAGGAAAGTCGTATCAAAGCTATTCAAAAAGCACTGCCCGAAGCCCAAGCTCTTTACCAAGCACAAAAGGAAAAGCAATGAACAAAATGCTTTTCTTGAATGTTTACAGATCGGGCAATGTGATATGAAGTGAATTAAAAGTCGGCATCTCACTTTGCACACATAGTGGGCCGGTAATCAATTACCGGCTCACTATATGATAACGAGAAAAACAAATGAGAAAAAATCCACCATACCAAACCACGTGGAATCCGGATGCAGAGGCATCAGGCAAGACGCGCGTGCTATCACCTATCCCCTTACCGGTAATTCCGGCAGAGGATATGGGAAATACAAAAAAGACTACTCATACTCCGGACAAGGTTTATCCGGTCATTACACTGCGCAATAATGTTTTATTTACACGTCAAGCCTATGCGCTGTCTGTAGACAGAGAAGAGTTCAAGCGTAGTTTTGGAGAGAGAACCGATGAGGATAGTATATCCGGTGAATATGCAGTTGTTGCTTGCACAGTGGAAAATGCTCCCGAAGAACTAGAGCCTTCTGATATCTATTCATTAGGGGTGCTGTGTCGTATAGCAAAGCAAATTAGCTTCGTAAGCAATGAAGAAGTTTCTGAAGAACAAGAAGAGGCAAATGGCATTTTAGTTGTTGCTGAAGAGCTAGTTCGACTCCGGGAGGTAAGCAAGTCTGACCAAGGACTTCGGGCGAAAGTGACCATACAGAAAGAGACACTTCCTCGTAGCAAACAAGATAACGAGTTTTTAGCTTTAGTTGAGACAGTAAAGGAACTTACCATAGAACTTGTTGAAAAACAATTCGATGACCTTCCTAATATGATGCTCGCACATTTCAAGAGCAGCTATGACCCGATACATATCGTAAACTTTTCGGCCTCCATTCTTACTTTACGGCCCAGGATCAAGCAGGAGCTACTACGGAACACTTCCATCAAAAAACGCGCCTCTCTACTCATGCCTTATCTTCAAGAGGCGAATGAGATTCAAGATCTAAAAAATAGTATCCGTGCGAAGACTAAGTTCGAATTAGATAAGAAGAATAGGGAGTACGTACTCACCCAACAACTCCAACAGATACGGAAGGAGCTTGGTGATGGCGATGAAGATGATATAGAGATCAAAGAACTTGAGGAACGAGCCAAAGAAAAAAAGTGGAATCAAAGCGTTGCAGTGGCTGTAAGTAAGGAAATATCTAAACTCAGGCACTTGCATCCTCAAAGTCCGGACTACGCTACACAATATCAGTATATTGAGACCTTACTCGATCTTCCTTGGGGAGAATATACCGATGACCAGTTTGACTTAGATATGGTAAAGGCTCAGCTGGATAAGGATCATTATGGATTAGATCTGATTAAGGAACGCATCCTTGAGCACTTAGCCGTATTAAAGCTCCGCAACGACATGAAGGCACCTATTCTATGTCTTTGGGGTCCTCCCGGAGTGGGGAAAACATCTTTAGGAAGAAGCATTGCCACCGCATTAGGTAGGAAGTATATTCGTATCTCCTTAGGCGGTGTACATGATGAAGCTGAAATACGCGGCCATCGACGTACTTACATAGGGGCTATGCCGGGACGCATCATGCAGAGCATTAAGAAATGTGGCTCAGCAAACCCCGTAATTGTATTAGACGAGATTGACAAAATAGATCGTGACTACAAGGGTGATCCAAGTAGTGCCCTATTAGAAGTGTTGGATCCGGAGCAGAATGTAGCTTTTCATGACAGCTATGTGGATATAGACTTTGACTTAAGTAAAGTTCTCTTCATAGCTACTGCAAACGCTCTATCAACTATTTCTAGCCCACTCTTAGACCGTATGGAGCTGGTACAAATTACAGGCTATATAGATGAAGAGAAGCAAGAAATAGCACTCCAACACCTTATACCTCGTCAACTTCAAGAGCATGGCTTAAAAGCTAAGGACATCAAATTCAGTCGCCCTGTTTTGGAGCTTTTGATTGATGGCTATACTCGAGAGAGTGGAGTACGCAACCTAGACAAGCAAATAGCTGCACTATGCAGAAAAAGGGCTCGCACGATAGCTGACAATAAAGAGAGCAAGCCACAGGCACTTACCCTCAAGCTCGTTAAGGAGTTATTGGGTTCTCCTCCCTTCTCTCGTGACACTTACGAAGGAAATGAGTACTATGGGGTAGTAACCGGATTAGCATGGACCAGTGTAGGCGGAGAAATACTTTTAATTGAAACAAGTACCCATGCCGGCAAAGAGGGTAATTTGATACTAACCGGTAACTTGGGTAATGTAATGAAAGAGTCTGCATCTATTGCTTTTGATTATATACGCAGTCATGCCGAGGAGTTAGGAATACCATCTGAAAGCTTCAAGAATACGGAAGTGCATCTGCACGTACCCGAAGGGGCTGTGCCAAAGGATGGTCCTTCAGCTGGTATTACTATGACAACTTCTATGGTATCGGCTTTTGCCAAACGAAAGATACGCCCACGCATAGCTATGACCGGAGAAATGACACTTCGAGGAAAGGTATTGCCTGTAGGAGGTATCAAGGAAAAGATCCTAGCTGCGAAACGAGCAAAAATAGAACATATTATTCTTTCTGTAGAAAATAAAAAAGATATCTCTCAGATAGACCAAAAATACCTTGAAGGAGTTACTTTTCATTATGTAAAAGATATCAGAGAAGTCCTTGATCTGGCTTTAGAAAAACAATTGATATAACGCATTGAAGAGATGGAGCACGCAAAAACAACTATAGATGAGTACGATGAGATTATCGCAAGCTGCAGATTGCTATTTGAAAAAAAAATGCATGACTATGGTTCTTCGTGGCGTGTGCTTCGCACTCCTTCGCTGACCGACCAGCTTTATATCAAGGCTCTCAGGATTCGCACGGTGGAGACTAATGGTGTCATGCAGGTAGATGAAGGGATCGAAGAGTGCTTTACAGCTCTTGTAAACTATGGATTGATGGGTATCATACAGATAGATAAAGGGATTTCCGATGAAGCAGATATCACTTGTGATCAAGCCCTAAACCTATACGATAGGGCTGTATGTGATACGAGGAGTCTCATGCAACAAAAGAATCATGATTATGGTGAAGCATGGCGCTCAATGCGTATTAGTTCCTTTACAGATATCATTCTACAGAAGCTATTACGTACAAAAATGATAGAGGACAACAAAGGTAAAACCCTTGTATCAGAGGGTATCAAAGCCAACTATCAAGATATTGTAAACTACGCTATCTTTGCGTTAATACGTATATCGGAAGAGAATGGGCAAGCAACGACAAATCAGTAAAATAGTAGTAGAAGCAACACGCTATCTATTAGCGATTGTGCTGCTTTTCTCGGGGTTTGTAAAGAGCATCGACCCTGTCGGTGGAGGCCTGAAAATGGTCGAATACATGCTTGCCTTGGGGATGCCGGCTTTTCGGCCATATGCTACAATATTTGCGGTACTGCTCTCTTCGTTTGAGTTCATGATCGGTACCCTACTTCTCATGGGGCTATGGCGTAAGCTTACAGCTTGGCTTGTTCTTATTTTTATGAGTTTCATGACCCTCATTTCGCTCTACCTCGCTCTCTTCAATCCAATCACTGACTGCGGGTGCTTTGGAGATGCCATACACCTCACTAATTGGCAAACTTTTTCAAAAAACATACCATTACTACTAGCCTCTATCCTTTACTGCATCGGGTATAACTACATACACCCACTTTTCAAGAATACAGGAGCTTGGATTATGACAGCCTTAGCTCTATTTGGTATTCTTTTCTTAAACTACCGTAGTTGGCAGTACTTACCCATTGTGGATTTCCGTCCCTTTAAGGTGGGAAATTCTCTGCAATCACTAATCCTGGTTCCGGAGAATGCCCCGCAGGACGAATATGACTACACATTCATTTATGAGAAGAGGGGAGAAAAACGTGCCTTCTTGATGGATAGTTTACCTGATGAGTCGTGGCAGTACGTAGAGCGACATGAGAAGCTTATTAAGAAAGGATACCACCCACCCGTAAAAGACTTCTCTCTCTTCAGTGAAGGTAGAGACATAACTGATCAAATACTCCACAACTCAGGACCTATGATCTGGATACTAAGCCCCGATTGGCAAAAAGCAGACAGGGGCACCGCTGGTCGTATCAATCGACTTTATAAAACCGCTTCGGCCAAAGGGGTTCTTGTATTTGCAATATCGGGTAGTGATCAGGATAACGTAGAACGATGGCGCAATGCTACAGGAGCAGCCTATGACAATGTACTCCTGGATGCTACTACCATCAAAACAATAATAAGAAGTAATCCGGGAATTCTGTTTATTGAGAATGGTGTTATTAAAGCTAAAGTACCCGGACGTGGTCTTCCGAGGAGTAATGCTGCTATGGAACAATTCGTAGAGCATGCGTTTTCCTCTCGTCACAATGTAACAATGCGAGCTATTGTTGCTTTAACCCCACTAATAGCTTGGTTGTTAGCTGTGCTTCTTGCTTTACTCATTCCGGAAAGGAACAAAAAAATGCAGTAATAATCAATAAATATTAGGTAGATATATCATGAGAGAAAAGATTGTAGCCGCCAACTGGAAAATGAACAAAGATCTTACCGAAGGTCTTCAGTTAGTTAGCGACTTAGTAGAGAGCCTTAAAGGGAAAAAGATCGCTTGCGAGGTAATCATTGCTCCTCCCTTTATTCATCTATCCGGAGCTGCCGAAAGACTTAAGGAAACTGATATTGTCTTAGCGGCGCAAAACATTGCAAAAGAGGAAAATGGGGCATTTACCGGTGAGGTATCCGCACAAATGATAGCTTCTACCGGAGCCAAATGTGTAATCATAGGCCACTCTGAGAGAAGAGCATACTACGGAGAGAATGGCGCAGTGCTCCATGAAAAGCTACTACGTGCCATCAGTGAGGGGCTACGCCCCATTTTCTGTGTAGGCGAACAACTTAACGAACGTGAGGCCGGCAGGCACTTTGATGTGGTAAGCAATCAGCTCACTGAGGCTTTCAATGCTATCGGTGCAGATAAAATAACCCAAATGATTATTGCTTACGAACCCGTATGGGCTATTGGGACGGGTAAAACAGCCTCTCCTGAGATAGCTGAGGAAATGCATGCACACATACGAAGCTTTTTAAAGGAAAGGTATGGCGAAAGCGTTGCCCAGAAAATGCCTATTCTATATGGAGGAAGCTGTAACGGATCAAATGCTGTATCCCTTTTCAGTCAGCCTAATATAGACGGAGGACTGATTGGAGGGGCTTCCTTAGCTGTAGAAAAGTTCATGCCTATCATTGAGGCATGGGATCAAGTCCATAAATAAAAACTCTTATGAAGACAAGAGGCATTATTGCAGTCGTGTGCTTCCAGCTAATCTTGGGAGCACTAACTGCTCATGCTCAGGAGGTAAATGGAGGGGCTTACTCCACCACTCCTCATGATATATTTGAGGCATTAGCATCTCGCCACGAAGGAGAAGGAGTGGTAATTATTCACCAACCCAGTGAACTTAAGGGGATGGTAGGCACTGTTTCCAGACCTCATTTTAATGCCTTAGAGAATCCCTCTGAGGTTGTTATCAGTCAAGGATATCGCATTCAGGTATTTAATGGCAACTTGCCAACCAGCAAGCAAGAGGCTTATCGACGTACCCGCTTAGTAAATAGTGTGCTCACAAATACTATGTGCTACCTGACTTATAAGGCTCCTTTCTGGAGGCTACTCGTAGGGGATTACACAAGTATGGAAGAGGCAAGAAAAGCACTCTCCACGCTTAAGCAGCAACTACCCTCTATTGCAGCCGAAATGTATATTGTAAGAGATAAAATAAGACATATCAATTAAAATAAGACAATCTAAAATGTCTATACACAACAAGCCAAATGAGTCTCCCTTTGGCAGGCTCTCAGAAAGCGAGTATAATGAATTTTGCGCTCTTCAAAAGCGTATGATCGAACTCTTAGGAGAGGACACCGGTAGGGAGGGACTACTAAAGACACCTGAGCGTGTAACAAAGTCTATGTGCTTTCTCACCAAAGGATACGAAGAAGACCCTGTAGAAATACTACGTGGTGCAACTTTCAGAGAGGATTATAGGCAGATGGTTATTGTACGTGACATTGATTTTTTCTCGCTATGCGAACACCATATGCTTCCATTCTTTGGCAAAGCGCATGTAGGTTATATACCTAATAAATATATTACGGGTCTCAGTAAGATTGCTCGCGTAGTAGAGGTTTATGCACGTCGTTTACAGGTACAAGAACGCCTCACTACACAGATCAAGCAATGTATTCAGGATACCCTTAATCCTCTTGGAGTAATAGTGGTTATTGAGGCACAACACATGTGCATGCAGATGCGGGGAGTAGAAAAGCAAAACTCTCTTACTACGACCAGTGACTTCACCGGAGCTTTCGAAGAAGCCACCACTCGCGAAGAGTTCCTCAATTTGATTCGTACCGGAAGACAATAAAGTATATGACAAGGCAATACCACATTCTGCTCACTTTTCCCGGAGACGACAACTTTGTACGTATCTTATCCATTAGAAGCGATGCGTCTGCCAAAGAACTTCACAATTTAATTCTTTCATCAGTAAACTACCCGATGGATACGATTGCTTCTTTCGTTTTTACGGATAGTGAAAATACACTGGTAAAGGAGTTTATCTGTGATGAATCTTTTATGGAGCTATCACAGGAGGAGGGAACCGAAACTGCTCTCATGGAACAGGTCTCTGTAGCACAGATATTTGAAAAAAAAGAAGAGCTGGACTGCCTTTATCTTTTTGATGTCTATCAAAACAGAGGCTTTACCTTAGAGCTATACGATACCGACTCGGCACTTACAACCGCTAGTGTACTCAAAGCAAAAGGCGAGGCTCCAGAATTAGTATCCGACTGGGATCTCCTAGAAAATATGTCCGATGAAAGTCTCTTCTCTACGGATGAGGAGATAGAATCTGACGAAGGACAAAGCTTCAATGAAGAGAGCCTATATGATATAACTGATCCGTTTGAAGACTGACCCCACTCTGATTATTATAACAGGGCCCACTGGCATCGGAAAGAGTCGCATCGCTATGGAAGCGGCAGAGCTACTAGGTTGCCCTATTGTATCCGCTGATTCACGACAGCTCTACCGTGGTATGGAAATCGGTACCGCAGCTCCTTCAAAGGAAGATCTAGAGCGGATACCACACTTTATGGTAGGTATTACCCAGCCCGATGATACATATTCGGCTGTGCGGTATGAAGCGGAAGTGATCCCTCTTCTCGAGAAGCTCTTTACTCGGTATCATTATGTAATTATGGAAGGTGGCTCTATGCTTTACATTGATGCTATTTGTAAGGGTATTGACCTCATGCCTGACATTCCTTCCGATATAAGAGATTTTCTCAAAGAGCGCCAGCTTACAGAAGGCGACAAATCTTTATTAGCCGAGCTGCAACTTGTGGATAACGACTATTTTCAGTGTGTAGATAGATGTAATATGAAGCGTGTTCTACATGCATTAGAGATCTATTATACTACAGGGAAGCCCTATTCTTCTTTTCTTACTGCTACAGTCAAAGAGCGCCCCTTTCGCATCCGCAAAATCATAATTGAGACCGAACGCGATAAGCTCTATGCATCTATTAATAAGCGTACCCTCAGCATGATTGAAAAGGGATGGGTAGAGGAGGTCAAAAAACTTCTTCCCTACCGATACACTAACGCTTTAGACACCATTGGTTATAAAGAGCTATTCCTCTACTTAGATGGAGAAATTGATCTTGAGGAAGCTATTCGCCAAATACAAAGAAAAACACGTCTCTATGCCCGTAAGCAGATCACCTGGCACAAGCGAGACAAAGAATGCCTACACTACCCTGCCGAGGGAAATGGGGAAGAGCTACTCAAATTACTTTGGTTAAAAAAAGAGTGGTAAAATAGCGAGAATACCCGGGAGGTGAAGTCAACTATCCATAGAGAGATTTGATCACCTCTTAGACCACTACTCCACTACTTATCCTCCATTTGTTGCTTGTTCAAGATAGCTTCCTTTTTATTAAGTAGCAACTCTTTCTTTCGTAGCTGCTCCTTCTGCAAAGCAAACTTTTCAGCATACAGCTCTGCGAGGCAATAGGTTTGGATGAAAGAGGATAATTTAGCTACTTTGACAGACTGAGATGATCCCACTCTACGACCATTCAACTGCCTCTGCAAAATAAAGTGATCTACTTGCTCCCCGGCAATTGAGTCAATCCAAAAAGCAACTCTACGGCTTTCTTTTGGAGAAAGAGTCAAGGACTCATAATTAATCCCCGCACTTTGGAAGCGATAATTCAATCCCTGATCATGAGTAATGGGTTCAATCAACACTTGCTCGTTTCCGGCAGTAAGTGTAAAAGAATCATGATTTAGCTTTGTTCCTCCCGCATAAAGCTCCTGCAAAGTAAGGAAGCCCAGTGTATCTGTCTTTAGTTGTAAGGGATTAGCCGCGATAAACTGCGCTGTACGGAGTGCACTACGGAAAGAAGCCTCTGTACCATACTCAAATCCGGAAGGCGCTGCATAAAGCGCATTCTGCTGTTCTACTATCAACGAATCGATTTCTCCCAAGCGTAGTGCAATACTATCAATCCGAAGCTCCATCCGCAGGCAGTTTAATTCTTTTTGAAGCTCCAAAGCTTTTTTACGTTCTGCCAATAGATCCGTGTAGGTAGTATGTATAGAATCCAATAATTCTGCAGCTTGGTCATACCGCGCCTCGTCAATGGCTATCCGAGCCTCATCAAGAAGAGACTTTGCCTTCTGTTTGTCACTTTTCGCACAGCCTACGAAGCATAAGATCACAAAGAGAAACGTTAAGCCACCAATCCTTTTCATGAGTTTAGAATATGCTAATCTTCAGATACTTCTTTGGATGAGCCTTTATGTCATTTATCAGAAGGTCTGCACTATTGACCAAGGAATCTATCCGCCTGTATAGTTCCTGATCATTAATTACTTTGGAGAGCGATCCGTCACCTTCATTTATTTTGTTTACTAAGGTCTTCAACTCACTACTTGTTTGCTCAAGATTATCGGTTATAGTTACCAGATTAACAGAATCAAGCTTTACGGAGAAGTTGGACAAATGCTCTGTAGATGCCGACAAATTAGAGGTTATTCGCGGTACATCCGTTTGCACGACCTCATGAAGCTCTCCCACAATTCGGTCGAGCTTGGCTATTGCGATATTTGCTCGTTCAGAGGCCTCCTGCACTTTGGTCATAGTTGTTTTGATAGAAGGATCGTTGGATATTTTATTCCAAGCCGTCAGAATAGAGTCAATTTTAGGCAAGAGAGCCTCTACATAAGGTAGCACTTTATCATTAATAACCTCCATAGGATCTATTTCTTTGGGGGCAGGCCGTAATGTATCTCCACTCTCTAATATGCGTTGATCTTTTCCCAAGTAGAGATCAATTTGAGCCCCACCAAGAAGGGATTGATGAATCACGGCTCTTGTATCTTTTGGCAAACGATGCTGCTTTTTTATGCTTAGCTTTAAAGTTGTCGTACCTCCATCATCCATATCAAAGATCATATCTTGCACTGTACCCACTTTATATCCATTGATATATATGGGTGAGGCAATGGACATACCGGAGACGTTAGCAAATTTAACGTAATAAGAGTGCGTGGAGCTAAAAACGACTAAACCCTTGAGGTAATTAATTCCAAAGTAAAGAGCCGTTGCAGCAAACAATATCCAAATTCCGATTATGATTACTCGAGGAGACTTCTTCATAAAGACGTATATCGTGAGTCAATATTCTTTTACTATTATTATCAATTAGGTATAAAGGAGTGTTTCTATCAATAGATATCCTTCACTCTTTTTCCGCCTTTATATACTACAATAAAAGCATCTTTGTAGTGCTTGTGATGCTTTTTGAGCAGTTGCTTCGCTTTATTCAAATCAGTAGTTTCTTCCACCATGTAGCAGTACATGCTTCCTTTCTTCTCCACGCGCACGTTAAGTCCCTTAAAGAAAGCATCTTTCTTAGGATTTTTCTTTTGCTTTGAAGAGGCTATTTGTATTCTATAAATCGTACCTGCTCGCTTTGAGGAGGAGACTTGCGCCTTTTTATTTGTTTCTTTGACAGGCTGTACTGGCTCTGCAGAAGCAGTAGGCTCAGGGTCCTCCTCTTCTACTTCCGGAGTTTCCTCAGTTTCTTCAGCCTTCACGGTCGCACTACGGTCTTCAATAATAGGCTTACCTTGCTTTTTTGACCATGTGGCATAATAATTAGCAAAACCATTTGCTATTGCCGTGGATAGAGCTTTCTGACCGGCTGCTGAGGATAAATACTCCGATTCACTTTTATTTGAAACAAAGCCCAACTCAACCAGCACTCCCGGCATAGCGATTTCTCTGATCACGAGGAATCCAGCTTGACGCACTCCGCGATTCATCAAAGGAAGCTTGCTGAATTGACTTTGGATATTTTGTGCCAAATCTATACTTTGATCCAAATGCCTATTCTGCATCATCTCAAAGATGATATAGCTCTCAGCCGAAGAGGGATCGAATCCCTTATAACGGGTTTTGTAGTCCGACTCAAGGGTAATAGACTGGTTTTCACGCATAGCCACCCGCAAATTATCCTCGCTTCGCCATAATCCAAGGACATAAGTCTCCGTTCCTCGGGCACTACTATTTTCTGCCGAATTAGAGTGGATGCTGATAAAAAGATTTGCTTTATTACGATTGGCGAAATTAGCTCTATCCATCAATCCAACAAAGACATCGCTGCTACGCGTGTAGAGTACCTTTACTTTGGGGAAACGAGCCTTAATAGTAGCCCCTGTTTGTAAGGCAACTGCTAGATTTACATCCTTTTCATTAACCCCATAGCGTCTAGCTCCAAAATCTTTTCCTCCGTGACCTGCATCGATCACAACGGTAAAGTCATATTGCTGAGCAGAAATATTAATTGCTGAGAAACCTAAAAAGAAGAAAGTTCCAAATAAAATTCCTACGTATAGAAAAAAAGTTTTCACCTTCATTGCACCAACAAATCTACACACAAATGTAGCCAATTCATTTGAAAAGAGAGAGCTTGCCTTTTCCCGACAATTCTCCACCTCAAAGCCTTTAATTCGTGTACTAACTAACCTGAATCTCTCAGAAAAAGATCTATACCTTTCATTCAAAAGATATAGATCTTTTGATTAAAACATCTGTAACTTTTATCCGATTTATCTATATCTTTTTTACTCCCGACAACCTACATATAAAGTATTATATATAACGTCGGCAGTAAAAATCAGCTAAGCGAGCTTGGATAGGAAACGATCCTTCGTAATTAGGAATCGCTCCAAATACCCCTTACCTATCACGCCTTTTTCATCTTTAGCCTCCAAGTCAAAGCAGAGCTTACGACCATCCACAGAGGTTAATGTTGCGGTAGCCGTTACGACATGGCCTAAGCCAGTGGCACGTAGGTGATCAACTTCTACACGCACTCCTACCGTCGATTCTCCTTCAGACATTGCTGGGGCGACCAACTGCACAGAAGCCTGTTCCATGAGGGCAAGCATCGCCGGAGTTCCTAAAACTGGCACATCGCCACTTCCCACTGTAATCGCAGAATGACGTTCTGTAAGCTCGCAACTAATTGATTTTTTTGTTCCTATTAACTCGTCTAACTTCATTATTTTCTTTACTCATTCTATCACATAGATAGGTCCATTTATATATTTGAAAGAGAGTAAGCGATGGACGCTTACCACATAATCTACGCTCCATATAGCTATTTCCCATAGAGAAAAGCCATGCACCCAAAGGTACTAAAAAATCGTACTTTTTAGTGACATCCAACAGGCGAACCGTCCCCTTCGGAAACCGTGCTTCAAAGCGGTGAAGGTTTTCTATGTAGCGTCTCGTCGTACATAAGAATTCCTCATTGTTTCTTCTTAATTCGTGCCTAATCGGATTATCAATATGCTTAATAGGGATACGAGCCTCTTTCAAGTTAGCCCCCCAAAGAGCATCTTCATACCCCATCCGCACCTCTTCATCAAAAGGAACAGCTAACATTATAGCACGCGGTATCAAAAAAGAGACCCCTCCGATTGCTTTGTAAGGATGTTTATTTCGCTCCGAGGCGGTGCGACTCTCTATTTTTCTTCCATAGCAATAGTAAAGCATCTGCTCTTCGGAGGGAGGATAATCGGCATACACATGTCCTCCAAATACCACACTCTTCCCATCGGAAGCCGCTATATAAGTTGCCAAAAATTGATCCGTTAAAAGGGTAATATCACTATCCAGACAGAGTAGAAGGGGCCCTTTTGCTTCTCGCGCTAATAGATTGCGCATAGCTCCGGCTCCACCATTTTTCTCTGCAGTAATAAGACGTACCCAAGGAAATTGAGTGAGTGCTGCATAAATATCCTTGTATTCAGAGGAAGATGCATCATCCCCTACAAGAAGCTCTATTTGCCCCAATTCATATCGCTCTATTTGCTTCTGCAAGGAGCACAATAAAGGCATGGGATCATAATTATAAACAGGGATTAAAATAGAAAGAAAAGGCTCCATTACTATTTGATTGCTAATCCATAACGTCCCCCGGGTATTGATTCTATAAACCCATCCAACTCCAAATCAAATAGTCTACCGGAAAGCTCTGCAGCAGAAAGTCCCAGCCTTACAACAAGATCATTAAAATGCATTGTTTCTTGTTCACGAAGAAGATTGAGAATTGGGTCATCAGGGAAATCCTGCTTCTGCGTTGTGAACAAACTGCTCTCTACTCTTGAAGAAGTAGGAGTAGCCCAACCTAAAGACTCTATAAATTCCTCTATGGAATGAAAAGTAGCTGCTCGGCCGGTAGCAATCAAGCGATTACAACCTTCCGAATACCTATCCGTTAGCCGACCCGGTACCGCATATACATCTCGATCATAATCCATTGCCATTGAAGCAGTCAGCAAGGCACCTCCACGCACTGCAGACTCCACTACAAGAGTTGCAGGACTCAGCCCTGCTATAATACGATTACGAGCTACGAATTGATGCCGCTCAATACCGGTCATCATAGGATACTCCGTAAGCAGCCCTCCTTGAGACAGCATACAACGCGCCTCATTAAGATGCTCCCTCGGATATACCTCATCTAAGCCGGAAGCAAGTACTGCAATCGTAGAAAGCCCCTCTTTGAGTGCGGCTCTACCTGCTGCTATATCAATTCCAAAAGCCAAGCCGCTCACAATAGTAATATCCGGCACCGCTTGACTTAAGGCACTTACAATTTGCTCCACAAGAGCATTTCCATAGCGCGTAGCATTGCGTGTACCAACGATACTCAGCATGTGCTCCGCAGCCAGTGCCTTACTATTCCCTTTATAGAACAACACAGTAGGGGCATCTGCAGCATGATAAAGGAGCTGTGGATACTCCTCGTCAAAAATAGAGAGCACCCTATTACCGGCAGCCTCCTCACGAGCTATTATTTCCTCTGCTTTCTTAAATAGAAGACCACTATCCGCTTCTTTGCGGAGCAAAAATTTCGTTTTGGGAGTAAGCATTGGAAGCTTATCCGCTTCCGTGAATAGCTTAATCGCACTACCACAACTCTCTATTAGCCTTCGTTGCGTGAGTGAGCCAAAGCCACTCACTAACGACAAAGCAAGGGTATAGAGAGTCTCAGTGTGCATCAGGGGAACAAAACCATTTTACTGCCGTTTTGCAAGCCAGCGATAGGCGTTTTCAAAGGCTTCCATCCAGGGAGTTACTTCATCATTAACTCGAGCGCGCGGATAGAACCCACACTGCTGAGGATAAATAGAGCGCTCCGGATGAGGCATAATAGCCAAATGACGCCCACTAACATCTGTTAATGCAGCTACGCCACAAGGAGATCCATTAGGATTATAAGGATACTCATCATAGGTATAACGCGCTGCAATATGGTAGGTATCTATAGGGTTATCAAACTCAAATCTACCCTCACCATGTGCACACCACACGCCCACAGTAGCTCCTACTAAGGAAGATAACATTACACTATTAGTCTCCGGTATAGTCACGTTAACAAAGCAACTCTCAAACTTACTGGAATGGTTCCGTTCCATATGATGTGTTATCTGCCCATTAGAAGAAAGTACCCCTAACTCGGCCATTAGCTGACAGCCGTTGCATACTCCGATACTCAACTTATTCTCATCTTCGTAGAAGCGTTCAATCGCACAACGAGCCTTATCGTTATAGAGAATGCCGGCAGCCCATCCTCTTGCAGAGCCTAATACATCACTATTGGAAAAACCTCCTGCAAATGCAAGCATAGAGACTTCTTCAAGCGTTTCGCGCCCCTCAATAAGATCAGATAGATGCACATCCTTAACCTCAAAACCGGCCATATACAAAGCCCAAGCCAGCTCACGCTCACCATTCGTACCCTTATCACGAAGCACCGCAGCGACAATTTTCTTATCTGAATGATTAAGCGGGGTCAAATGTCCTGTAAAGAGCTTAGGCATACTCCATTGTAGGGGCCGCTTACCCATAAGGGCGTATCTACTTTCAGCGTCAGAGGATTCTGTTTGTAACTTATCCAAGCAGTAAGAAGACTTTGCCCAAGTATTACGTGCCTCCTCTATATTGATACTCTTCTCTACTGTACCATAGCAAAAACGCACGGCATCACTCTCTTGGCGATACTGCCCGCCTAAGCAATAGTAACGCACTCCAGCCTTATCCAATGCAGCAGTTACGCACTCTAAATCCTTTACTTGTAGTACAACCGCAGGATTTTCTGCATAACAGATCTTACAGATATCTTCTTGTCCAAAAGCATCAAGATTGATATCAAATCCTCCCTTTTCAAGTGCAAATGCCATCTCTAAGAGGGTGGCTAATAGACCTCCTGCAGAGACATCATGCCCGGCCAATACTAAGCCAGAATTGATGAGTTGCTGCACACTTTCAAAAGCTGTTGCAAAATAGGTTGGATCCGTTACTGTAGGAGCTACCGCACCGACATAGCCTAAGCTTTGATAGTATGCAGAGCCTCCCAAGGCCAGCGGAGTTTTACTAAAATCTATATATACCAAACTGGCCTTTTTATTCTCTGTATCTAACTCCGGAGTAACGATCTTACGCACATTGCTTACAGCACCCATTGCAGAAACGATCAAGGTCCCGGGACTAAGTACCATCTCCCCATTAGGATATTGTTGAGTCATGGAGAGAGAGTCTTTACCCGTAGGGATATTTATCCCCAATGCAGTAGCAAAAGCACCAGCAGCCTCTACCGCTTCGTAAAGTCTGCAATCTTCCCCCTTATTGCGAGAGGGCCACATCCAATTTGCACTGAGAGAAATACTCTTTAAGCCTTTCTCCAGAGGAGCAAATACTATATTGGTAAGAGCCTCTGCAATAGAGCAAATAGCACCCTGAGCAGCTGAAATAAGCCCTACTTGCGGCGCATGTCCCAAAGAGGTTGCCATACCACGCATACCTCCATAATCCAAACTTACGGCACCTAAGTCACTCAAAGGCAACTGATGAACCCCTACGCACTGCTGACGCGCCACCCTACCGGTTACGCTTCTATCCACCTTGTTGGTCAACCAGTCTTTGCATGCGACAGCCTCGAGGGAAAGCACCTTATTCAAGGCTGCAAAAGGATCTCTTTCTGTCGGATTAGGTTCTGCAAAGCGTATGGAAAGCTTACTATCCTTCATTATTGTTTGAGGAGGAGAAGCCAACAGCGCATCTACCGGAAGATGCATAGCTGCCTGTCCTTGCTTGCGTGAGAACAGCAACTCGTGGGAGGCATCTGTCTCACCCACCATGAAAATAGGGGCTTTCTCCCGCTCTGCAATTGAACGGATATGCGGATAATCCTTTTGATCGATTAGCAAGCCCATACGCTCTTGACTCTCATTCCCTATTATTTCTCTGTCTGAGAGTGTGCGATCCCCTACAGGGAGCGCATCGATATCAATCTTACCTCCGGTTTCTTCAATGAGCTCTGTAAGGCAGTTTAGATGACCGCCTGCACCGTGGTCGTGAATACTGATGATGGGATTTGCATCGCTTTCTGTTAGACTACGCACTACATTCATCACCCGCTTCTGCATTTCTGGATTAGCACGCTGCACTGCGTTTAGCTCTATTCCACTCGAATAGGCACCTGTATCAACGCTACTGACAGCGCCTCCGCCCATACCGATACGGTAATTATCACCCCCCATCACAACTACACATTGCCCGGGTTTGGCAGTGCCTTTTTTTGCATCTCTTGCCTTTGCATAACCGATACCGCCTGCCAGCATAATTACCTTGTCATACGCATAGCGATAAGGCACCTCCGGCTCGGTATGCTCAAACGTAAGCAAAGAGCCACAGATCAAAGGCTGACCAAACTTATTGCCAAAGTCACTTGCCCCATTAGAAGCTTTAATCAATATTTCGCTTGGGGACTGATATAAGTAGTTGCGCTCGCGAAGTGGAGAAATAGGAGCTTCTCTATTAGTACGGGGATAAGATGTCATATATACAGCTGTACCGGCCATAGGTAGTGACCCCATACCACCTGCCATTCTATCCCTTATTTCCCCTCCGGATCCCGTAGCTGCGCCATTAAAGGGTTCTACCGTGGTAGGGAAATTATGCGTCTCAGCCTTTAGCGATAGTACACTTTCACCTTCTTTTTTCTTATAGACAGAGGGAGCTGCCGCATCTTCAGGAGCAAATTGGCTATACGGGAATCCCTCTATAAAGGCTACATTATCTTTATAGGCAGAAACGAGACCATTAGGGTTTGCTTTGGAAGTTGCCTTGATCATAGAAAATAGCGTATGAGGCATCTCCTTACCATCCAACACGAAGCGTCCGTTGAATATTTTGTGTCTGCAATGCTCACTATTGACCTGTGAAAAGCCAAAAAGCTCACTATCCGTAAGGGGGCGCCCTAATTTCGTTGCTAAGTCCTTTAGATAGGTTATTTCCTCATCGCTGAGTGCTAAGCCTTCCGAACGATTGTATTCTGCAATATCAGTAATCTGTCGAATCTCCTCCCGCTCACGGACCGCATCAAAAAGGTGTTGATCTACATTCGTATAATGCCGCTCCAACATTGGGTCCAGCTTAGCATCCTTTCCGGTAACGGAACGGAGACACTCGATGCGTATAATCGTAGCAATGCCCATGTTGTGAGCAATCTCAACTGCATTGGTACTCCAAGGCGACACCATCTCGCTTTTTGGACCGATAAAGTCTCCTTTCAATTCGGAAGAAACCATATCTCCTTCCTGCATTTTGAAGAGCTTGCGTAAACGCTCTTCGTGCTCCTTGCTAAAAGGAGCGGTATGCTCTACTGCATAACAAATCTTTTGGGAGGTGGAAAAATAGCTAAGCATTGAAATTTAGCGTATAAATCTATGTTGTATAAATAAGCAATGAATGCATTGCTCTTGGTGTCGCATTCTAAATGCAATTTGTATAGTACAAACGAGAAGCTGCGACAGGGCACCTCAAGTGAGCTCTGCCACACACTTCCCGTAATAAATAAGGTTAATTAGTATGCAAAGATAGGATACTCTTTCATCATCCGGTTCACCTCAGTTCTTACTTCTTTAATCGTATTACTGTTTTCCGGATCTGCAAGTACACGATCAATTAAGTCAACAATATAAGGCATCTTATCTTCCTTAAGGCCGCGAGTAGTAATTGCCGGTGTACCTACACGAATACCGCTTGTTTTGAATGCGCTACGATCATCAAATGGTACCATGTTCTTGTTCACGGTTATATCGGCAGCCACCAAAGCGTTTTCAGCTACCTTACCGGTCAACTCAGGATACTTACCGCGCAAGTCAATCAACATGCAATGGTTATCCGTACCACCGGACACAAGATCATAACCCTTGTCTACGAATGCTTGTGCCATTGTAGCAGCATTCTTCTTCACCTGCACTTGGTACTCCTTGAACTCGGGCTGAAGAGCTTCTCCAAAGGCAACTGCCTTAGCGGCAATCACATGCTCCAGAGGACCTCCCTGAATACCGGGGAATACAGATGAGTCTAAGAGCTGGCTCATTTTCTTTATTACACCCTTAGGAGTCTTCTTGCCCCAAGGATTATCAAAATCCTTTCCGATCAAGATAATTCCTCCACGTGGGCCACGAAGCGTCTTATGTGTAGTAGAGGTTACAATATGAGCGTACTCAAGCGGATTGTTTAATAGACCGGCTGCGATCAAACCTGCCGGGTGAGCCATATCAATCATTAGGATTGCACCCACCTCATCAGCAATCTTACGCATGCGGGCGTAGTCCCATTCACGAGTATAAGCACTCCCCCCACCGATGATCAGCTTGGGCTTATTCTCACGTGCCAACTGCTCCATCTCATCATAATCAACCCGACCGGTCTCTTTCTTTATATTATATCCCACAGGATGGTACAAGATACCTGAGCTATTAACCGCAGAGCCGTGTGACAAGTGACCTCCGTGATCCAAGTTAAGCCCCATGAATGTATCCCCGGGATTTAAGATAGCCGACAGAACTGCCATATTAGCTTGTGCTCCACTATGCGGCTGCACATTAGCCCACTCAGCATGAAATAACTCCTTGATACGATCAATCGCAAGTTGCTCACTCTTGTCTACTACCTCGCATCCACCATAGTAACGCTTTCCGGGATAACCTTCTGCGTACTTATTGGTCATACAACTGCCCATTGCCTCCATTACTTCATCGCTGACAAAGTTTTCACTGGCAATCAGCTCAATACCTTTCATTTGGCGCTCATGCTCTTCCTGTATGAGGTCAAATATTTGCTTGTCTCTTTTCATACAAATTATGCTTTTTACGTTGCTATAATCGTTGCTTCATCAACGCACCAGACTCCTCCGAGCAGAGTCCACTGCGTAGTCAGTGCAAAGATAACAAAATAGCATCACAACCACCATTGCTTCTTAATAATGATGCATTGGGACTTCGCAATATTCTCTTGCAGCGTTATAAAATATTTTGTGTGTACTCCCCCCAAAAAGAGCGATAAAAGAAAAGATACAGGGAAGCATCTCATATAAGATGATTCCCTGTACCCGATAAATATGATTCAGATATTCTCTGACTGGTTATTTTACCTTTGCAACGATGGCCTTAAATGCTTCAGGATCATTCATTGCCAAGTCGGCAAGAACCTTACGATTAATCTCAATACCATTAGCATGGAGAGCACCCATCAGGCGAGAATAAGAGAGACCTTCCAGACGTGCTGCTGCATTGATACGTTGTATCCACAAAGCACGGAAGTTACGCTTCTTATTCTTGCGGTCTCTATAAGCATAAGTAAGACCTTTTTCCCACGTATTCTTGGCAACCGTCCACACATTGCGACGCGCACCATAATAACCGCGAGTTTGCTTAAGTATTCTTTTTCGCTTCGCTCTGGAAGCTACATGATTGACTGATCTAGGCATAATACTAAATTCGTTTCTTCGTTATTTTCGATACTAGTTGGGTGTCGTGTTACGATCACTTCATAAGAAGCATTTCCTTCACCTGCTTTTCGTTAGTGTCATGCACTAAGGCCGAGTAGGTTAAGTTGCGTTTTCTCTTCTTTGATTTTTTCGTCAAGATATGGCTCTTGTACGCATGCTTTCTCTTGATCTTTCCACTACCGGTAATAGCGAAGCGCTTTTTTGCACCGGATACAGTCTTCTGCTTTTGTTTAGGCATTTTCTTATTAACTAACTGATTTATTCTATTAAGAGGGCAGTCACCTTCAGAGTAGCCTCGGGGCAAGCCTTCGCCCGGTCGGTCATCCTTGCACCATCTATCGAGGTGCGATCGCTACCCTCATTCTTTTATTTTATTCGCTCTTCTTGGGATTTTTCTTTTCGCTTTGCGCTCCTCCTTTTTTAGGAGATAGCATCATATACATGCGTTTTCCTTCCAACGAAGGCAGACTCTCAACCTTTGCTACATCCTCTAAATCGGTAGCGAAGCGAAGTAACAAAACCTCCCCTTGCTCCTTAAATAGGATACTACGACCGCGAAAGAATACATAAGCCTTTACTTTGGCACCCTCACTAAGAAACTGCTGCGCATGCTTCAGCTTAAAGTTATAGTCATGATCATCCGTTTGCGGACCAAAGCGTATCTCCTTGATTACCACCTTGGTAGAGTTTACTTTCTGCTCTTTCTGACGCTTACGTTGTCTATAAATAAACTTCTGATAATCAACTATCTTACAAACCGGCGGCTTAGCATCAGGAACAATCTCTACTAGATCCAATCCTGCATCCTCTGCCATTTGGAGGGCTTCTCTAAAGGAGAATACGCCACTTTCTACATCATCTCCTACTACACGCACCTCTCTTGCCGATATCTGCTCATTGATGCGATATTGTTGCGACTTATCTCTATTCTGCACTAATCGTTGTGTGCCTTACGCACGTCTAAATATTTACTCTTTTCGTTTTGCTCCTTTCCCAATTTTTCTATTGTATACTGCTATTTTCTCGCATTCAAGTCTCTCTGAAAACTAATTATCGTACTTCCACGCATTCATTTCATCGTCTACTTGTTTGCGGATAAGCTCGGCAAAGGTAGTGATTTTTTCCTTACCTTGATCACCTTCCCCTTGTTTACGTACCGAAACAGTGTCAGTTGATGCTTCCTCTTCACCCACTATAAGCAAGTAAGGAATACGTTTAAGCTCATTATCCCGTATCTTCCTACCCACTTTTTCGTTTCGGTCATCAACAGCCACATCCACACCCTCTTCACGAAGCATCCTGCACACCTTGTAAGCATAGTCATTAAATCGTTCACTTACAGGCAGAATTACAGCTTGATCAGGGGCTAACCACAAGGGGAAGCGACCGGCAGTATGCTCAATTAGCACTGCCACAAAGCGTTCCATAGATCCAAAGGGGGCGCGGTGAATCATTACGGGGCGATGCTTCTGATTATCTTCTCCGGTGTACTCTAGCTCAAACCGTTCGGGCAGATTGTAGTCCACTTGAATCGTTCCCAACTGCCACTTACGTCCTATAGCATCCTTTACCATAAAGTCCAACTTAGGACCATAGAAAGCAGCCTCACCATACTCTACATGAGCGTCCAAACCCTTCTCTTTACACGCTTCTATAATAGCATTTTCTGCCTTCTCCCAGTTCTCATCACTTCCTATATACTTCTTGCGATTTTTCTTATCACGAAGTGATATTTGTGCTTCAAACTGAGTGAAATTAAGTGCTTTAAAGATAATGAAGATGATGTCCATTACCTTAATAAACTCCTCTTTCACCTGATCCGGTGTACAGAAGATATGTGCATCATCTTGCGTAAAGCCTCTCACACGCGTCAGCCCGTGTAACTCACCACTCTGCTCATATCGATACACAGTACCAAACTCTGCCAAGCGAACCGGTAAATCACGGTAAGAGTGGGGCTGTAGCTTATAGATTTCGCAGTGATGCGGACAGTTCATTGGCTTTAGCATGAACTCTTCGCCCTCCTGAGGCGTTTTAATCGGACGGAATGAATCTGCCCCATACTTCTCATAGTGACCACTCGTCTTATACAGATCTATATTACCGATATGCGGTGTCATCACTTGTTCATAACCAAAGCGGCTCTGTATTTTTTTCAAGTAGTCCTCTAACTTAAGGCGCAATTTAGTTCCTCTCGGAAGCCATAAGGGAAGTCCCACCCCAACTTTTGGAGAGAAAGCAAATAAGTTAAGTTCCTTGCCTATCTTACGATGGTCTCTTTTTTTAGCCTCTTCAAGAAGGGTCAGATACTCATCCAACAGCTTTTTCTTTGGGAACGTAATCCCGTAGACACGGGTCAATTGCTTACTCTTCTCATCACCACGCCAATACGCTCCGGCAAGTGCAGTCAGCTTAACCGCTTTAATGTAACCGGTATTTGGCAAGTGTGGTCCTCTACATAAATCGGTGAATTGACCCTGAGTATAGGTAGTAATGGTACCATCCTCCAATTCACTGATTAGCTCAAGCTTATAATGCTGTCCGGTCTTTTCAAAAAAGGACAAGGCTTCACTCTTTGACGTCGGCTTACGCTCCAAAGGCTGCTTCTCTCGGGCAAACTGAAGCATCAAATCCTCAATTGCCTTCAAGTCTGACTCCTTCAGTTCCACATCGCCCGTATCTATATCGTAATAAAAGCCGTTATCGATCGCAGGTCCAATTCCGAACTGTGTACCCGGATACAACTGCTGAATAGCCTCCGCCATAAGATGGGCGGAAGTATGCCAGAAAGCATGTTTTCCTTCTGCATCGTCCCATTTAAGCAACCGAAGCGTGGCATCCTCATTGATAGGGCGCGTCAAATCTATTGTTTCCCCATTCACCTCAGCCGCTAGTACTTCTTCTGCTAAGCGGCTACTTATACTGCGTGCAACATCTAGGGCAGTTGTACCTTGTTCCACTTGCCGAACACTGCCGTCAGGTAATGTTAGATTAATCTTCATATTTACAGCGCGCTATACGCCTATTAAATTTATTCTAAGTACAAAGGTACAAAATAGTTGCAGGGACATTACGCTTTCGCATAACTTCCCTGCACTTTTGAACTTCTTTTCGGAAAGAATCGTTTCTCTAAAGGGTAACTACAGTTGCAGTACGAATCAGATTAGAATGCATAGCCGACCTTCACTTCCAAAAGGGGCAGAGGCGACATCTCCATAAAATCTTTTTCAAAATGGGCTACCAAACCAAGACCCGCCTTACAATCAGTGTAAATATGATTTTTAAACGTGTACCGATACCCTACATTGAGTAAAAGCGTGCCACAGTGTGAATAATCCGGTGTACATAATTTCTTTCCATTTTCACGACAAGCATCATGATTTCTATAGTAACGCTCTACAATCAACATATATCCAAGTGCGAGCTCTCCATAGAAACCACTATTGTAGCGAAGAGTATAGCCTTTACGCAAACGGTAATTGGTATCAAATCGCCAACGGAGAGCCACTTGTCCTTTCGTAAAGAACAGACCTGTGCGTGAGCTTCCTCCGTCTGCTCCGTAGTAATAGCTACCCCAACCAATTAGTGGGGCTCCTATCGCCGCATCAACGAGAAGGGTAGTTTGTGGCAACACGGGCCATTCATAAGTGAAACTCGCCCCATAGACAAATAAGTAGTGGGTATCAAACGCTATCGTACCCATACGCCGTACATCCTTATCCGTTTCGGTCGTTGATGTGTCGGCATTCTCCTCAGTTGTTTGGGCTCGCAATAACGAAGGGGAAAGAAAGATTATCATCCCCATTGCCATCATTAGACTCGTAAAAAGGTGTTTTTTCATCATACTGTGTGTTTTAGTGTGTTATGTATGTTCTTTGGGACTTAAAATCCATAAGTCCGACACAAAGATAACATAAACGAATGAAAGTGTACACCCATACGTCTTCACCTAAATCAGGGAAGAGATAGATCTATCTACTCCGCCTCAAATACTCTTTTCTACCCTCTCGTAATCCACTCTACGAAGATTTTCTAATAGCAGATCATTCGTTTGTAAAAGTGCGTACGTTCAATGCGGGGAAAAGCGATTACCAACAGGCAATCTTATTCACACGACGTTCATGGCGTCCTCCTTCAAAAGGAGTATCCAAGAAGGTTTGCACTACTTGCTTTGCCTCTTCTTCAGAAATAAAGCGTGCAGGCAGTGCTACTACATTAGCATTATTGTGCTGACGTCCTAAGGCAGCTATTTCCTTATTCCACGACAAAGCACAACGCACCTTTTGATGCTTATTTAGTGCCATAGAAATACCATTTCCGGTACCACATATAGCGATGCCCCGCAGCACCTCATCTTTATCAATAGCATCCCCCAACTTATGGGCAAAGTCAGGATAATCAACCGATTCAGCAGAGTTAGTTCCAAAGTCTATTACTTCAAAACCTCTATCGGCAAGGTAATGCTTAATGCACTCCTTCAGTTCATATCCCGCATGATCTGCAGCGAGCGCAATTTTCTTATCCATCATATTTTAGAGGCGCTTGACTTGATCTTCTTGAGGGTCATCTCCCTGGTTGGTAACCAGCCGATACCCCTTGCCATGTACATTCATAATTTCTATGGTAGGATCGCCCTTGAGCATTTTGCGCAGCTTGGTGATGTACACATCCATACTCCTTGCATTGAAGTAATTGTCATTTTCCCATATTTTCTTCAATGCATAGCTTCTTTCTAATGTACGATTAGCAAAAGCGCAAAGAAGAGAGAGCAGATCACTCTCTTTCGTGGTCAAACGAATAGGCTCTTCATCCTCAAAGGCAAGCGTCTGATTCTGCGTATCAAACAGATATTTTCCAATCTGATAATAAGGCATTATAGCAGCGTCGTTACCCTTCACGCGACGTAATAGTACTTCTATACGGGCCAAGAGTTCATCCAAGCTGAATGGCTTACGAATGTAATCGTCCGCACCGACCTTAAAGCCTTTCAACACATCCTCTTTTAGTGTCTTTGCAGTCAAGAAAATGATAGGAACCTGCTCATCCAATGAGCGTATTTTCTCTGCCACAGCAAAGCCATCTACTCGTGGCATCATTACATCTAATACACAGAGGTCAAACGCATTCTTACTGAAGTTTTCTAAGGCTTCTTCCCCATTATGAAAAAGAGAGACCTCAAACTCTTTAGATTCAAAGAAGTCCTTTAACAGACCTCCCAAACTCTCATCATCTTCACAGAGAAATATCTTTGTTTTATTTGCCATATCTTTTCCTTCGTTATTCCCTTTTGTCAGAACGACTCAACGTTCTACTTGCGATAAAACCATTACAAGAGACGTATTGTTCACTCGTTGCTCTTTTTTCTTCTTTTTTCCACCTTCGTCAAGGGGAAAGTTACACTCATCGTAGTACCTACCCCCTTCTTGCTTTCCACTTCTACGGTCCCCCCCATCGCTATTACAGTGCGCTGCACGTAACTTAAGCCTAGTCCAAAGCCTTTCACATTGTGTACGTTACCCGTTTCCACACGATAGTATTGCTTAAAGATACGCTTCTGATCCATGCGACTAATACCGATACCGTTATCAATCACGCTAATCGTCACACTATTACGATTTCTATTATAGCAACGTACCGTCAGTTCGATCGGTTCATCCATTTTACGGTACTTTACAGCATTGTCCATTAGGTTGAAAAGCACATTTTGGAAATGGAGCTTATCCACATAGATCTCCATATTTTCAGCTTCCAAGGAGAGCGTCATACTCCCTCCGAGCATATCACACTTAATGCTATAAACCGTTTTTATATCTTCCAATATTTCACGGATATCAACATTTTTTGGGTAAAAGCGCACCTTGCGTTCATCCACTAAAGTAAACTGAAGCACTTTTTCCACAATATATGAAAGGCGCTTCGTTTCACTTTTCAGCACATTATAAATTCTCTCTTGCGATGGAGTCTTTTCGAGCGCACTTGTTTCCTCCAACATGTCAGTAGCCAGCATAATGGAGGTAAGCGGTGTCTTTAGCTCATGGGTTAAGTTATTGACAAAGTTTTTTCTATTCTTCAAAAAGACGACCTGTCGCGAAAAGAGGATCAACAATACCGCCATGAGTAGTATAAAAGAGACCATCATCACAATTGAGAAAGTCGCATACTGGTTAGGATTCATGTAATCCTTGTGATAGGGGAAGCACAACTCTATGTAACCGGCATAATGCCTATTAAACAACTGCCCTTCAAAGAGATTTCTGCGTACTATTTGATTCTCCTCACATTGGATATTGAGATTTTCATCATTGGATTTAAAAACCTCTCCGTTGTGGTCATATATGCGGTAGATGAAAGGCTCTTTTATATCAACCCCCCTAAGCGTCTCATTCAATTTATTCTCAAGCACCTCACAATCAATACGCATCTCTAAAGGACGTATGTCATTATCCAGGCCGATTATGGAATTTAAGACCACTTCTGTAAGACGCTCACTATAGTAAAAGAATGCATTTACTAAGCGTTGCTGTTTTTCATCCGGGTAGTCCGATAGTATGTTTACATTGAGTAACGTATCGTGTACCATAGAGCGTGGCCAAGTTGCGAACCGTGAAGATTGAAGTAACAGATTCCATTCGTGCAACTTAAACAAGGGATCCGTATAGCTTGAGTCTGCGTCTTTACCCTCAATCAGTTGTCCTAACCTACGCCTTTCCCCTTCTTTGGTGATCAGTTCATAGGTAAAACGTGTAATAGCATCCTTTTCTACCTCCTGCATCGTCTCAGCGAGGGCCGTCTTCACAAGGGTAGAAAACTGCTCATTGCGCATCCTGTGCATTGATTCCAAATATTTCACTTGGAAATAAATGCCCACTGTGAACGCAATCGCAGGAAACAGCAATATAAACAAATACCACTTCTTACCCGACATGCACACATTCACCTTTCACATCAGCAAAAGTAACCAATTATCTCAAAAATGAGAAATTTTTCTCAATAAATGACTTATATGCAGACAATTGCATCGCACCTTCCCCCAATATATAACAATTAGGGTATGACTTAAGGCTATGCAACTGAGGCAACTCCTATAGGCCGCTCAAATTATCCATACCTTTTTATTGAAACATCAGAACCTTTTCATCAAAAGATACTGATCTTTCGATCGAAACATCAGTATCTTTTGACATAGGTCTTATCCAGAGTCTTACAGCCGTGAAAGAGAATCGATCCCCTCTCTCAGATAATCTATTCAAAGAGGATTATAGGTAGAAAAAACATTCAGAAGAAAGACTTCACAAAGTTCTGTAGGTGACTCTCCACGGGCCGGAACGCTGTACGGAGAAACGTCTCTAAAGTCGTCATGCAGGCTCTCCGGAAGAAGTATCCCAATGCTCGCATTGACGATATTGATTTTGTAGAGGAACCTCGGGGCACTTGCTATTGCTTTGAGATGGAACGGAGTGGTGCGCAAGATGAGTACATCTACATCATGCCTCAGGGGATGATCTCCGAGGTATGCGCCCATCAAAAGTAAGTTGTTAGCCGGCACATTGCCACAATACACAATACACAATGCATGCTAAACGAGTGTTTAGTCCGCCTTAATGTATCATATATTTGAGTGCTTCTTTTACTTTGACAAAGTAATTTGAAATATAATAAACCCAATGAAAAATATATTACTATATTTGTCTCGGATGGGGTGCTTGATCCTATCTTGAAATAGAAGTTAATGCCAATGTCGATCCTACTAATCACTTAAACATACAAAATTTATGAAACCAATTCGATTGTTAGAGACAGTTCTATTACTACTCTTTACCCTCAGTGCAGTACATGGGCAAGAGGGCAAGAATCCACTCTTAGCAGTGGCTGAGTACAACATTGAGGCAGATGGCTCAATGGCTACCGGGGACCAGATGACTGCCTACGGAGGTCACTTCAAGTGGAACATGTTAGAGACCCTCACACTTCCTAAGGGTTATCATATCCCGACTAAAGAAGAGCTAATGCTACTGGCAGGGCGCTTCTCCATGGACGAGACTCCACGTCCCCCTTACCCCATCCTTATATGGACTATAGATCAAGCGGCTGATGAGAAGGTCAATCTTTTTGGCAAAGTGTATACCCTCTCCTCTCACTACTATGCCCTTAATGATGGCAAGTGCTACGCGCTGCGTTTCAAGGGCGAGGATAATAGATACTTCAGCGCCTACAAATGGGAGATGGTACCCAAACCAGGCGAAAAGGGCAAAACTCTTGCACTCAAGATAACGTGCCGTCTGCTTGGTACTGAGGGAATTAACACTGACATCAAAACGTTGGCAACGAAAGAGTTTTGGGAAGGTGATAACGGGCATGACGTAGTACGTTTCTTCCCATCAGCTGGTTATGGAGACTATACCGGAGAGGACAAGGTTGTAGACCTCAATGAGTATGGCAGGTATTGGTCTTGCACATCTCGCGAGGATTCTAAAAATGGAGCTTGGGGCTTTGGCTTCGATGGTAGCATCGTCATCGTGTACAACTGGATCAAAACGTCTGCATATAGCCTACGATGCTTCAAGGATTATGGCAATGGGACTTCTATAGAACCCGTAAGTAATGGGCATGGAGACGTCTCCATAAATTTTGACCCGGCACTGCGTACAGTTTGTATCGATGGGATTGCCACTGGTACCACAGTTTCCCTCTATTCGCTTACCGGAGAGCGACTCTATATGGAGGTAGCGTCCTCTGAGAGCGTCCGTATAGATTTGTCTTCCTACACTACGGGATCTTATATAATCTCTACAGGAAACACCAGCTACAAGTTACAACTCTAATCCCTGATTTAATGAAAACGCGAACACTACTCACTATCATCTTATCCTTGACTCTGGCCTCTCTATGCAGGCTATCTGCTCAAGAAGCTCAAAACCCGCTCTCTGCTGTGGCTGAGTACAACCTCGAAGAGAATGGCACCTTTGCTTCCGGAGATCTACAGACAGCGTATGGAGGATTATTCAAATTTTCCACTCTCTCCGAAGCTAAAATTCCTCAAGGCTATCATATACCGACCAAAGGGGAGCTGATGGTCATCTCGGGAAGGTATGACCAGGACGAAAAACCTAATCCTCCCTATCCGGATCTCTCTTGGGAGATTGATAGAGCTGCAGATGAAGAAGTCGTACTATTTGGTGAAAAGTATACGCTCAACTCACACTATTATGGTAAGGGAGAGTTTGTCTGCTATGCAATAAGATTTAAGGGAGGTGACAACCGCTATCTTAGTGCTTATAAATGGGAGCCAATCTTTTTCGAAGGTGATACACAGAAGGTGAAGACAAAAGCTCTAAAGGTCACCTGTCGTCTCCTTGGAGCTAAGGGGGCAAACTTAACTGTAAAAGATATTGCTAAGCCTGAGTACTGGTCTGATAATGCTCAAAAGGATGTTGTCCGCTACTTCCCGACAGCAGGATACGTCAACTACACAGGAGGCAATGAAGTGAATGGACGAAATCTCAAAGGACGTTATTGGAGCTGTACAAGCAAAGAACCTAACGGAGCTTGGGGCTTTGGCTTTGATGCGGACTTCGTTATGGTTCACTCTTGGCACCACGCCTCCGGCTATAGCATTAGATGCTTCAAGGACAAAACTACCGAACAGCCTGTGACTGATGCGACCTGCCAGATGAGCGTTGCTACATCAAATGCTACGGTTGAAGTGGAGGTCGCTGGTCCTCAGGAGATTGAAGTAGACTGGGGCGACGGCACACGCCAAAAGGTCTCTCTAACTAAGACTGGCGGAAAAGTATCTGGGAGTGTCATCGGGGACAAATTCTCCATTTACGCTAATCACCTCACATCGCTCAAAGCTAATGGACAAAACCTCTCTGAAGTAGTCCTTTCGAACTGTGGAGAGTTAGAAGTACTTGAGTTGGGCTTTAATAAGCTAAAAGGCTTGTCTCTTGAGGGCTTGACCAGCTTGAAGCATCTTAACGTGGTGAACAATCGAATCGCACAGCTGGACGTGTCGCCTGCGAAAAAACTACAATTTCTCTCTGTGGGAAAGAACTTTTACATAAAGGATCTCGCTCTCAACAATCTTGTAGATCTAGAAGAGCTATACGCTGCCACCAACGACATTTCGGGAATAGATCTCTCAAAGAATACAAAGCTCAAGGTGCTAGACCTCTCCAAAAACAAAGGGATAGGCTCAATCGACCTCTCCAGTCTCGCTGCGTTAGAGAATCTATCGATCGGAGGGACCTCCATAAAGTCTCTTGATATTTCCAAAAATCAAGCTCTGGTAAGACTATATGCTTCTGGCAACAAAGAGCTAACGACGTTGCAGTATACCTCTCTATCGAAGCTTCTCAGTTGCTATTTATCCAAATGTGCACTAGGAGTGGAAACTCTAAATAAGCTGATAGATAATCTCCCTGATGTCTCTGATGTCTTTGTCTATGCGAATGAACGTGTTTGGAAGAAACAACTCGAAGTATCCGAAAACACTGGTATAACAAAGACGCAACTCAACCTCCAAAAGGCTAAGAACAAAGGATGGCAAGTAGACCTACTAGAAGACGCTTGGTCTGTAGGACCAGCTGCTCCATGTATGATCCTTACGACTGCAATTCCGGTCAATGAGGAAATTTCGTTGACGGTTGAGAACTACTACGATCCATTTTGGGTAGACTGGGGACAATGGTGGAGTAGCTTCCTGCAGTCTAGCTCTTATGTTATCACACACGATGTAAGACAGCCTGAAATAAAGTACTACTCTAGAGGATTGATGGAAATTAGAGCTCCCAAACAAAAGCTTACTAAAGCAGAGTTTCCTAACAACGATCAGACTTACCTGATTGATCTACACGACAATGAGTTGACGTCACTAAGTCTTGATGCTAAAAACTCGATGGTCTCTATGGACCTGCGCAATAATAAGCTAAGTAAGGAAGCTCTGAATCAGATCTTCAGTTCTCTACGCACACTGTCAGATATTCGCTACCCATTCCCACTTATAGGGCAAGATGCTTTCCCCACAAGCATACCCTTTGGCAAAATCTATATAGCTGGGAACCCCGGAGCAGAGGACTGCAATACGTCGATAGCTACTAAAAAGGGCTATACGTTAGATATGCACACAGGTGTAGAATCGCTATCTCCTTTGGATAGTTCAATCTACAGTTATCCCAATCCGGCTAATCAGACTCTCTACCTAAGTGACAAGGCTGATTATGCGGAGCTATACACCTATAATGGCGTACTGGTCTTTAAGGCTCAGAATGTTGTTAGGATAGATGTATCTAGTCTACCTCAAGGAAACTATCTACTTAGGATAAATGGCACTACGCTAAGTAAGGTGTCTATCGTCCGCTAGAATACTAGAAGAGGATACATCCAATCATATTTTATTAAATATATAGCCGCGGATGAGTTTTTAAGCTCCTCCGCGGCTATAATTTTACCTCCATAAGAGATTTCTACAGCAAGAGTAAGCTGGCTGCCATTACCGCCATGCCGGCAACGAGCCCATAGATCGCTTGATGATGTTTACCATAGGCTTCCGCTGCAGGGAGCAACTCATCTAAAGAAATATACACCATAATGCCGGCTATCATGGCGAAAATAACTCCGTACGTATGCTCATTGAGGAATGGAGCAAGTAGAAGATACCCAACGATGGCACCTATCGGCTCTGCCAAGCCCGAAAGAAAAGAGATCGTGAAAGCTCGCTTTCGATTTCCCGTCGCGTAGAAAATAGGAACTGAAACAGATATTCCTTCCGGTATATTGTGTATTGCTATAGCAAAGGCAATTGGAATACCCACACTGATATCCTGCATACCGGACAAGAAAGTAACCATTCCTTCGGGAAAATTATGAATAAAGAGTACCAAAGCAGTTATCATACCTACTCTCAGCAAATGCTTTTCCTTACTGGTATCATCCCCTTCTCTCTTAAGGCGATCGACCGCAGAAATATCCTCCACACTATTTTTCATTTCGTGTGGATTCTCTCGCTCGGGTATAAAGCGGTCGATAAGTCCTATGAGCAAAATTCCCGCAAAGAAAGATAGTACGGTATATAGCTCAGGCAGACGCCCCGAGTAGAGTTTACGAAAATACTCAAGTGACGAAGGAAACATCTCCACAAAAGAGACATATATCATCACTCCTGCAGAGAAGCCAAGCGAGACGCAGAGAAAAGTTGTATTGGTGCGTTTGCTAAAGAAAGCCAATGCACTGCCGATACCCGTTGAGATTCCGGCAAAGAAAGTGAGTAGGAAGGCAGTTAAAACCTGATCAGAGAGCATGTTAATTTCCCCAACGCTTTAATATCACATCATAGGCATCTATTCTCCGGTCCCTCATAAAAGGCCACCAACGCCTTACAGTCTCACTACGAGCAGTATCAACTTCAATGAGGGCTACAGCTTCTTTATCCTCCATTCGACATAACCACTCCCCTTGTTGTCCGCAAACAAAGCTATTTCCCCAAAAAGAGATTCCTCCCGTCAAGCCACTTGGATCCGGTTCATAGCCTACTCTATTGACGGCTACTACAGGGATACCATTTGCTACAGCATGCCCCCTCTGTACCGTAAGCCATGCCTCCAACTGGCGAGCTTGCTCTTGAGCACTATCTGTCGACTCAGTACCGATAGCAGTAGGATAAATCAATATGTCGGCACCTCTCATAGCCATAATACGCGCAGCTTCCGGATACCATTGGTCCCAACAAATCAGTACTCCTAAGCGTCCGATTGAAGTATCTATAGGCTGGAAACCTAAGTCGCCCGGTGTAAAGTAAAACTTCTCATAGTAAGCAGGATCATCCGGTATATGCATTTTACGATACTTACCGGCTATACTGCCATCCTTATCAATTACTACCGCTGTATTGTGGTACAATCCCTGAGCTCTTTTCTCAAAGAGAGAAAGCACAAGCACCACTCCGCACTTCTTTGCTAAAACGGAAAAATGCTCTGTAGACGGACCGGGGATAGTCTCTGCTTGATCAAAAAGAGCAACATCTTCTGTTTGACAGAAGTACAGGCCATTGTGCAACTCTTGCAGAACAATTAGATCTGCCCCTTGCGCAGCGAGTTGCTGAATCTTTCCATCCAGTTGCTCTATATTATGCGATCTATCAGCTGCGTTTGCTTGTTGAATAAGTCCTATTTTCATAAATTCCTTGCTTCTACACTCAAAAAACTTGGATTAAGAAAGCCTTTAGGGATCTGCATAGTAGCACAATGCAAACTTCCATGCTGGTATATGAGTTCCCGACAATCAACCGGTATAACCTCTCTACTTCCTTTGAAGTACTGATTAAAGAGGAAGAGTGCTCTTTGATCCCAGTGTACCCCGTAGGTAGGCACTAAAACTGCGCCATTTACAAAAAGAAAGTTGGCATACGAGGCAGGCATCAGTGCCCCATCCTCATCACGAAGTCCCTCCACATAGGGCAAAGCTAATAACTTAAAAGGATCCCTATCCTCTATTTGTGTAGCGTGTATCTCATTCTCAAACTGCTGTAGCGCAAGCTTTATAGAAAAATCGTAGCAACCTAATGGCGATACATAGGCCACTGTATTACTATCGATAAAACGTGCAAGCGTATCAATGTGCCCATCCGTATCATCGCCCGGGATAAAGCCATTTGCTGTCATTCGTATTGACTTTGCGGAGAGTGTAGAAAGGAGCATCTTTAAGAGTTCCTCACGATCCGAGATATGATCATTGCGGTTGATTGAGAAGATGGAGCTGGCTGTCGCTAAAATCAATCCGTCCCCGGAGGACTCTAAAGCTCCGCCTTCTGTAACCAAGAACTCAGCTATCTTGACCGACACATCACTTCGGTAAAAACCCTGCTCCCCAAATAGTGAATAAGCTACCCGATTATCGTGATTAGAAGCATACTTCATTCCCCATCCATTGAAACGGAACTTCACGACCTCCTTTTTGCCGTCTTTGATACAAGCAATGGGCATGTAGTCACGCACCCAGGTATCATTCATCAGTACCGGCACAAAACGGATCGGATAGATTGTATTGAATGAAGTAAAATAGGGCTCCGGATCATCTAATGGGTGATGTAATAGGATCACCGGCTCAAAGCGACTAATTGCTTGCACAATGCCTATGTAGCAACTTCTGATTGCGTCTATGCGACAAGCCCAATCCATCGTTTCACTCGGCCACGCAAGCACCACGGCATCCTGCTCTGCCCACTCCGGGATCATGCCTATGTACTTATCTTCCATAGCGATATCTGTACTCATTTCTTTATCCTCTTTCAGGTTAACAAAGTTAAGCATTAAACGCTATGACCACTCCTCTCTTACCCATCACTGGGTAGCGAAGAACTAAAAATACCTACGGAAAGGGCGCCTACCTCTCCCGTAGAAGCGTGGCTCCGGCTGAAAAGCATTGGGTATATGCTTAATTTCAAAAAGCCCCTGAGCAGGCCGATACACAACGGAGAGGATATCAAAGCGAATCGGAAGCCCCATTTTTTTCATACGGCTATAATGATCCGCTACATAACAAATATTCATCCTCTTCTGTCGGGTTACTGCAGACTGAGGGGTATAGAGGTAATTCTCATTACGCGTCTTTACTTCAAAAAAGACCAAATACTTACCATCCGTAGCAATCAGATCGACTTCTTTACGGTTATAGTACCAATTACGCTCCAAGACACGCATCAAGAGCTTGTCCTCAACATAGCGAAAGGCATACCTTTCTCCCTCTCTTCCTAACCAACTATGTGTATCCAACAGAATTAATTGCGTTTTTCCTCGGCTAATTGCTTCCTGAAACTCTCAATGTGACGGAGTTTCTTTTCATCCAATATTTCATCAATGCGAATGAGAATACTCGTCTCTTCCACATTGCTAAACTCATAGTTAACAGCCGTGCCTAAAAGAAGCAGCATCGGAGAGAGTGATAAATAGGCACTAAAGAGCGGAGGAATATTGATTCCCAACTTACGCACCTCATTTTTCAAGATACGATAGTCTTCTTTTACGTTGTCACCGCAAAATATTTCTCTTATCTCGTCCAAGTTACCTTCTATAGGAACCGGTTTTTTAGGGCACACCAAGTTACTATCATCATGGAAATATTTATCCATAAAGAAAAGGATAAGGTTGCGCGCTCGACGATTGTAGTCGGCATACATTGTCACCTTACCGAAAAAGTAATTTATATCAGGATATATAACTGTGAGTCCACCCAATCCATCCCATAGGTTATCCAAGGCAAATATCGTCTGCGAGCTCAAGCCGGAGGACTGAAAAGAAGGAGCTACAAAGGAGCGACCCAATTCAATCGTAGAGGGAAGAATATCTGTCACAAACTTCTCGCTATAGTCAAACATATGTGAGGTAGCGAGTATATCTGTTCCCTTTGGGTTGCTTACCACGTCAGCACCATGAATAAAGCGGTAGCCCCCGATGATCTCTTCTAACTCTGGGTTCCATACAATCAGTTGTTTATACCCTCCTTCAAGAGTATCAAATTCATCTATATCACAAGCCTTACCACTACCTCCTCCGGAAGCTCTAAAAGAGACTTCACGCAGGCGTCCTACCTCTCGCATAGCATTAGGTGCCTCATGGGCGGAAAATATGTATATATCATTGTTTCCGCGATTGGTCTTACGCATAAATAGGTTCTCCGTAAGCTCATCTCGGAGTAGGGACTTCTCTATAGGTTGTATGATCGTTTCCATAATAGGCTACTTCTTCTGTTCGTGATTAGTGGTTATCTTTGGCTTTACATCTTCAGTGAGATAAAATGAGGGAAGACTATATACCTGTGCTCTGATCTTTTTAGAAAGGACATCCACACGCTCCTTGCGCTCTTGCAGATCCTTGTAACTTATTGGATCCCCCACCAGTACTGTATAATGATTTCCTTTAGACTTAAACATCTCCTGGGGCAGCATTGTGGTGCCTATATTAAACTTCACCCCCAATCGCTTGCGCCAAAGCTCTGTTTGATAGAAGCGCTTTGAATTATACCCATCAAAATAGAGAGGTACAATGTTGCGTTCATACCTTGTTGCTTGGCGTATATAGCTATTCTTCCAAGGTAAATCCATTATTTCACCATTGATTTTTCGAGAGCAGACCCCTGCAGGGAAAGTAATCACCGGATAGGGGCCCGCCAAAGCCTCATTCAGTTTAACTACCGATTCACGGGATTGTGCTCCCAACGTATTTACAGGTACAAAAATATGACGAAATGGCTCTAAATTGAGCAACATATCGTTTACTATATAGCGTATTTCCGTTTGATAATGCTCTGCGATCATCACGGTGAGACAAATACCATCCAGAGCGCCTAAAGGATGATTGCAGATAAAGAGCTGCCGTGGATCTTTGGGCAGTCGCTCCACCCCCTTGAAAGAGAGGTGAATATTGAAATATTCAATTAGCTGCCGGGCAAACTCTATGCCCTCCAAATGTCCATATTTGCTCAGCACATAGTTTATTTCGTCCTGACAAATCCACTTTTCCAAAAAACGTGTTACAAACCGCGGAAGAGGACGCTTCAGCTTAGCAGCAGCCACTTTTCTTACATCAATCAATTTGATCTGCGCGCTTTGTGCCTGATCCTTATCTTGCGTATTCATTCTTATTTTCTCATGGGAAAGAGTCTGCTTGTGCCAAATAGAGCAACCCTTTTCCAATGTCATTACTCTCCTATTTTACTACAAAAGTAAGAAAATCCTAATACAATAAAGTCTCAAAAAGAGCATTCGTTTTCCAACATGCACTTAATCAGCGACTTCCGCCACTACTTCATATTATAATACTAAGAGGAAAAAGCTTTTTTCTCTGTATTATGAAAAGATTGCTCCTCCCGCTGTTGGCACGTCGTACACAAATTCCCGTAGTTACATGAGCATCACAAATTGCAATTATTTAAAAACAAAAAAAGATAAGAGAAGCGTCTCTTACCCATGCAGTCTTAATAAGTTATGAATAATCTTGCGACTATTTATCCGAGTGATAGCCGAAATTCTCTAACAGAGAGTCGTTACTACGCCAATCAGTAGCCACCTTTACAAATAGATCCAATCGGATATGCTTATCGAAAAGCTTCTCTAATGCTCGCCGAGAGGTGATTCCAAGCTTTTTGATCGCCTGCCCACCATGTCCTATAATGATTCCCTTCTGGCTCTCCCGCTCTACCACAATCACCGCTTCAATATCAATACGCTCCTTATCCTCCTTAAACGAGGTCACCTCTACTTCTACAGCATAAGGGATTTCCTCAGCATAATAGCGAAGTATCTTTTCTCGTATTATTTCACTTACAAAGAAGCGAATTGGTCTATCTGTGAGCTGATCTTCATCAAAGTAGCGTGGGGCGACCGGTAGCAACTCCCCGATTCTTTTCTTTAGCGGCTCTATATTGAAGTTGTTGGTAGCCGATATGGGTAGTAGCTCAGCCTGTGGCAATAAGTCATGCCATTTGTCCACCAACTGCTCTAACTGCTCATTATTGGAAAGGTCAATCTTATTAATTAATACAATGACAGGGACCTGAGCCTTTGCTACGTGCTGAATGAAGTCTATGTTCTTCTCGGGAGTCTCCACTATATCGGTCACATAGAGCAGTATATCCGCATCACCTAAGGCCGATTCTGAGTAGGCTCTCATTCGCTCCTGCAAACGATAGCCGGGTTTGACCACTCCCGGTGTATCAGAGAATACGATCTGCATATCCGGTGTATTGACAATACCAATTATGCGATGACGTGTAGTCTGACTCTTAGGAGTGATGATAGAGAGTTTCTCTCCGACTAATAAGTTCATGAGCGTGGACTTCCCTACGTTGGGATTTCCCACGATATTTACAAATCCACTTTTGAAGTTTTCTTCTTGGCTCATGAGCTAAATGGATTGTGCAAGTTAAGCACGCTCAGAGGCCGTGTAGCCCCATACAAGGTAAACAGCTCCCCATGTATAACCGGCACCAAACGAAGTAAGTATCAGCTTATCTCCTTTTTTGAGTTTAGACTCCCACTCACTCAAGCAAATAGGTATCGTAGCACTACTGGTATTACCGTACTTTTGGATATTAATCATCACCTTTTCACTGGGGATCCCCAGCAATCGGGTAACCATATCTATAATCCGCAAGTTTGCCTGGTGAGGTACCACCCATGTGATGTCCTCTTCAGTTAGATTATTACGCTCAAGAACCTTTTGGCAGCTGTCTACCATGCCTTTTATAGCATGCTTGAACACGTGCTGTCCATCTTGATGTACAAAGTGCTCATGGCGTGCCACGGTATCAGCAGTAGCAGGACTAACTGATCCACCCGAATACATGATGAGGTGCTCACGTCCGATGCCATCTGTACGGAAGAGTGCATCTATAACACCTTCTTTGGCTTCTCCTTCTACTACCTTCGCTTCTAAGAGGGCGCAACCGCTTCCATCCCCGAAAAGGGGAAGAGTTTGCCTATCCGTCACATCAACAGCTGCTGACATTTTTTCAGTAGCTACGACAAGTAAGCGCTTATAACGCCCCGAGCGAATATAGTTAGCTCCTGTTTCTAATGCATATAGCCAACTAGGACAAGCACTTACTAAATCAAAGGTAAAAGCATTAGTACAGCCTGTTTCATAAGCCACAACAGAGCTGGTAGGAGGGAAATGGTAATCCGCTGTATTGGTTGCCAATATAACTCCCTCAATGGAGAGAGGATCCACCCCACTCTTATCCAAGAGCGAACGTACAGCCTGTATAGCTAAATAGGAAGCTCCCTTACCGGGAACTTTCAGTACACGACGTTCCTTAATTCCAACACGAGTGGTAATCCACTCATCGCTGGTATCTACCATCTTCTCTATATCCGCATTGGTCAGCTTATCCTCTGGTAGGAAGCTACCTACGGCCGTTATTACGGCTTCTATTGTTTGTGGCATCTTGTTAGCTAATTTGTGTCTTTCTATAGATGGCACACTTATGGGGTGCTCTTATCGTAGCGCCACGGTGCCAAGTATTTTTTGTAGCGTGGAGAGGATTGTAAGCTACGTGCTTACTCCTCTTCCTTCTCAATGGCTAACTGACCACGGTAATAGCCACACTCGGGGCATACGGTATGATAAATATGCCACGCACCACAATTGGGGCACTTTGCTATTGTGGGTACTGCTGCCTTGTCATGTCCACGACGTAAACGTGTTCTTGTGTGTGATTGTCTTCTTTTAGGATGTGCCATATCTCTGCGTTTAGCTTACTTTTTCTATTCTTTATATTATATGTATATACTCTTATTTTTTATGAGTTACGAGGTAATTAGTTATCCTCATTCTCATCAGGCAAAAGCCCTCTTTTGCGTTCCTCTTCTTCCTGTTGCGCATAATAACGCATACTATCAGCATTACACTCGCCATCTGCGTGCACCCTCTTCATAGGGATAGAGAGCACCACTAACTGATAGAGCAAGTCGTCCATGGGCAGTACAGGGTCGTCCATGGAAACAATGAGCTCCTCCACATCGTCCAAATCCGTAGTTTGACCAAACTTAACCACAAAGGGATAAGAGGCATTAATAGGCAAATCAAGATCATCGGCGCATCGGTCACATATCGTTTTCACAAAGCCTCTTAATGCTATGTTCAATTGGAATACATTGCCCGTACGATCGCCCTCTACGAAAGCCTCCACCTCTCCGCCATAAATATCGAAAGGATTTTCACGTGCGAAGACAGCATTCTCCAGAGTAAATTGCTCAGAGAAGTGCCCCTCGGGAAGTCCGCTCAGTACGATACGATTCCTATTACCTTTCATGCTCATTGTTCTGTATATCAATAAGAAACGCTCCATACCTCATACGCTCCTAAAGCTTCAGTAGGAAGTCTTATCGCTATATTCCTTGCAAAGGTAGCAAAATAATGAAGAATGAAACATCTACCAAGTCTTTTGAGGGATATGAAAAAAGAATATTTTTGAGGAAAAACAGCTTTCTTCACTCAGGCATATCCACAGATGCTGCCAGTAAAACTATCTGCTTTGCCTTTGTTTCGGCCATTGCTTTAGCCGCTGCAGTAAGGGTAGCTCCGGTAGTAAGCACATCATCTAACAAAAGCACTCTACTACCGGCCGGAACCGAGTCACGTCCTATTGCAAAGGCCCCTTTCATACGGGTTAAGCGCTCCTCTCGGTGCATACCGGCTTGGCTTTGCTCATAGTGTTTACGCCTAAGCGCATGTGCGATGAGTGGAATGGAGGTCTCTAGTGAAATACCGCGGGCAATAATCTCGGCTTGATTGTACCTCCGGTGAAGCAGCTTGTGCGGATGGAGTGGAACGGGAACAATACAATCATAATCCTCTCTACGCAAGTTCCAAAGCCGAGCTAGTAGCATACCCAAATAGAGTCCACCCTCTCGATTTCCCTGATACTTAATGCTATGGATTAGTTCCCGACAGACGCCCTCCTCTTCAAATATAAACCCTCCCATGAAAGCGGTTACCACTTCGGGAAGCTCCTCAAAACGCTTCTGCCAAACGCTTTGCGTAAATGTGAATGGAATCAAATGTCCCAAACAGCGGACGCAGAGCACTGTTTCTGCCCTACTCAATAGTTTACCACAAGCCGCACACCTTCTTGGAAAAAGGAAATAGCGCAACGGTTCTATGAGCTCACTCAGCTTGTAGTTCTTTAAGAATGGCGTACACATCCTTCAGAGAAAAACCTCTATTCACTGCCCACTGAATAACCTTACGCTCTATCTGGTCAGGTGTAGCCTCATCAAGGTTTTCAATTCTCCGCTGCAAAATACCTCGGAGTATATCAAGAGTCCCCTCCTCCTCCATCACCTGAGGAACAAGCGCATTCACAAGCTCCCTATCAAGTCCCATTTCGTAGAGCATGAACTTTATTTTATAGGGCCCCCAACCATTGAATCTAAGTTTGTCACTGGCGTAAAGAGAAATATAGCGTCGTTCATTGATAAACCCCTGTTCGGTCAGATGAGACATAATTACAGCTATTTGCTCTCTACTCAATTCTCTGCGCATAAGCCACCGGGTCACCTCCTGAGGAGAGCGCTCTGCTTTTGCACAATAAGCCTCTGCATCCAGTCTGTGTTGCTCCTCTGATTTCTCTTTCTTCATCACGAATTGCTAATTATTCCCATAACGAAACGCTGTTTGCCGGAGAGATCCTTTACCAACTGCAAATCCGAGAAAAGCTGAGTAGCCCGTAAAAGTGATAGCGTCTCCTCCGCAAGAAGGGAATTTATCTCTAAATAGAGAGAGAAAGGCAAACGCTTTGGCAGCAGCGGCAATAGGGCTGCAATAGCACGAAAGTAATACAAATCATCCTGATGAGGAAAAGCAAAGAGAGCTTCCTGCGGCTCATATGACAATACATGCTGCGCCATGCTTTTTCGCTCCGCTTCTGCCACATAGGGGGGATTACTCACCAAAATGTCAAGTGGCTCTATTTGCTGAATGAAGGAATCCGGTTGAGTCATATCGCCCTCAATAAGCTTTACTGAACCTTTGATAGCATGCTCATAGCGAGTTACATTTGTATGTGCATAGACGAGAGCTGCACTACTCTTTTCTACCCCATAGAGGGAGCTATCTTTCAGGTAATAGGCTAGATAAAGTGGTATGGCAGCTGAGCCTGTACCTAAGTCTAGGATACGAAGTGATGACTCCAAAACATGCTTTTCCACAATGCGATTGCATAGCTCCTCCGTCTCCGGACGAGGTATGAGCACGCCCCGGCCAACCGATAAGTTGAAAGGACCAAAAGATGCTTCTCCCAGTACATACTGAAGCGGTTCGCCCGCCTTGAGACGAGCTTCCGCCTCCTTCAATCTAATAACTTGGTCACTACTTAGTACATACTCTGCACGCTGTATATACCACTCACTTCGGCTCATGTGACAAATAGAGCACATGAGTGCCACTGAGATGGCAGCTGCCTCTCGGGGAGGATAAACCCCAAGAAGATGCTGCTCTACCTCCTTGCAAAGGGTCCCTGCTATTCCGGTTTGCTCCATCATGCAGCAAAGTTACTACCTTTACTTGATACCTTTGCATCTTCTCTTGATCACAATATGGCTAAGCGTTCTGCCGAGCCAACAAAACTTTTTGGGCCATGTCAATTCCTAAGGCAGCAGCTAAAACTTATGTAACTTTGCAGCATCGCACAAGAATATGATCAATGAATACCACCGGCTATATACCCACGCAAGAGGAAATAGAAGAGATCATACAACGAAGCAATGAACTCAAGGAGGTGTCTCCGGATAGGATTCTACTGGGGAAAAGTGCACTTCCACATGCCTTTCGCCCCTTTGTTGCCCGAAGAGTAGCACTATGGAAACGCTGGCAACATAAGTTTCCCTCCTTTGCAGAAGCTCCCTTTTTTATACCTACAGAGGTAGCTTTTCAACAAGCTTCAAGCGAGGTTTTAGCAAAGCATAAGGCACAATATGTGAATCGGGATACCCATTTGATTGATGGGACAGGGGGATTGGGAATAGACTTCTACTACATGAGCCGTGATGCTCACTGTGCCGACTATTTTGAACTTGATCCACTTCTATACGCAGCAGCGGAGTACAACATAAGCCGACTAGATATAGGTTCTGCCCATACATTACACCATTCAAATAGTATAGAAGCGCTTAAACAGCTCCGCTTAAGTACCCATACCCTACTCTACTTAGACCCGGCCCGACGGGATGCCGGTGGACGGAAGACATTCCTTTTAGAGGACACTCTACCCAACCCTCTTGAGGTAGTGGATCTATTGAAAAGTCTCAATTATCAAGGGCGCATACTACTCAAACTTTCGCCCATGTTAGATATTGAGGCGCTGTTACACAGTCTTCCACAAGCGTCTCATATCTCCATACAAGCCGTTGGAGATGAAGTAAAAGAACTTCTTCTCTATATTGAGTCTATTGAGGTCTCGACATGCACTCCCGAGCAGATACCACTCCACATTCATATCTATTCGAAGGAGGGGGCGAAGGTCTCTCTCTTCTCATGCTCCATTAAAGAAGAGCGTGAAGCTCAGGCGACTATAGCGGAAGAGATCGGGCCGTGGCTCTATTTGCCCCATCCGGCTCTGCTCAAAGCCGGTGCCTTCAAACTACTTTCCACAAGATATAATGTCCAGAAGCTTGCAACAGACAGCCACTTGTACACCTCAAAAGAGTGCTGCGAAGCATTTCCCGGGCGTATCTATCACATAGAGGAGGTACTTCCTTGGAAATCCGGATTACACAAGCAGCTGAAAGGTCGTTGGCATGAGGCCGATATTACCGTGAAGAACTTTCCGCTTACTCGAGCTGCTCTTTACAAAACACTCCATCTACGTGAAGGAAGTGCTGTGCGCTTAATAGCCACGCAAGTAGCACAAACACCTGTACTGATTCATGTTACCCCACACTAACCGCCTGACTCCCTACCCCAAGCTCCTGTCCGGCTGTAGCAAAAGACACAAGTACAATGAATCAATTGGGAAGAAAACATGTATATCTTTCATACGATAGATTTATATCTTTCAGACAAAATATCTATACCTTTCATCCAATAGATCTGTATCTTTTTCCCCAGCATCAATACATCACAGTTAGCCTTTTGACTACCCTACTACAAGGCACTAAGGATAAAGAGTGAGGAAGTACTCGCATAGGTGGGCAAATCCAATTGCGGATAAGAGAGAGAGAGTAATTGTACAAAGAGGTCAAATTTCTGATCCGTAAATAAAAGAAAGAGAGCCACCCAAAGGGCGACTCTCTTAAAGTATATACCGCAGTAAACTCTATTTAATTTAGAAATTAGCGTTATTCGGTGTTCTTGGGAAAGGAATCACGTCCCTGATATTGGTCATTCCGGTTACAAAGAGGAGGAGACGCTCAAATCCCAATCCGAAGCCACTATGCGGCACTGACCCAAAGCGACGAGTATCCAGATACCACCAAATATCCTTATCAGGAATATGCAACTCTTGTACTCGCTGCAACAGCTTATCGTAGTCCGCTTCACGTTCGCTTCCGCCAATAATCTCACCGATCATCGGGAAGAGTACGTCCATACCGCGCACCGTCTTGCCGTCATCGTTCTGTTTCATATAGAAGGCCTTTATATCCTTCGGATAGTCTGTCATGATTACAGGTTTCTTGAAGTGCTTCTCCACAAGATAACGCTCATGCTCACTGGAGAGATCAGCTCCCCAATAAACGGGGAATTCAAAAGTCACACCCTGCTCAATGGCCTTCTCTAAAATAGTAATTCCCTCTGTGTAGGTAATACGTTCAAAGGGGTGCTTCAGTACAAAATTTAAGCGTTCGATCAATTCCTTGTCGAAGTGCTCTTGGAGGAAGGCCAAATCATCGGCACAGTTATCCAAAGCCCACTGCACGCAATACTTGGTAAACTCTTCCGCCAAATCCATGTTATCGTGTATATCATAGAATGCCACTTCAGGCTCAATCATCCAAAACTCCGCAAGGTGACGAGGGGTATTGGAGTTCTCCGCACGGAATGTTGGACCAAAAGTATAAATACCGCCTAAAGCTAATGCAGCTAACTCGCCCTCAAGCTGCCCGGATACCGTAAGTGAAGTTGGCTTGCCAAAGAAATCTTTCTTGTAATCAACTACTCCGTTCTGCTTTTTGGGGAGTCTCTCTAAATCCAAAGTGGTGACTCTAAACATCTGCCCGGCTCCTTCTGCATCACTCGAGGTGATAATAGGAGTATGCACGTAATAGAAACCCTTATTATGGAAGAAAGTGTGTATCGCTATGGACATATTGTGCCTTATACGATAAATAGCCCCAAACGTATTGGTACGCGGACGCAGATACGCAATATCTCGAAGAAACTCAAGTGAATGCCCCTTCTTTTGCAAAGGATACTCATTGGGATCTGCTGCTCCATAGAGAGTAATTTCTTCTGCCTGAAGCTCTATGCTCTGCCCTGCCCCTTGAGAAGCCACTAATTTGCCTACGGCACAAAGCGATGCTCCTGTGGTGAGCTGAGTCATTAGCTTCGCATCAAAGTGGGCATTTTCAGCCACTATCTGAAGATTGTGTATAGTAGAACCGTCATTAACAGCTATAAAAGAGACATTTTTATTGCCACGGCGGGTACGCACCCACCCTTTCACACAGACATCCGTATTTATTGGAGCTTTGTCAAACAGCTCCTTAATCATAGTTCTTTTCATAGATTTCTATCTGATGATATTGTTAATCAAATCGCCCCATCTTAAGATTTATAACTTCCGTCTCAGTTAAATAACGCCAATGCCCCCGAGGCAAGCGTTTCTTTGTTAGTCCGGCAAAGTAGACTCGATCCAAAGAACGCACATGATAGCCCAAGTGCTGAAACATCCTCCTTACAATCCTATTGCGTCCGGAGTGTATCTCTATTCCCACAAGAGCCAGATTATCCTCATCTATATAACTGATTGCATCAGCATGTATTTCACCATCCTCCAGGTTGATACCCTCTGCCAACTGCTTCATATGCTCCACTGATACAGGCTTATCTAACGACACCTGGTATATTTTTTTCTTTAGCTGTGAGGGATGCAAAAGGTTGGCTGCCAAATCGCCATCGTTGGTAAGCAACAGTACACCGGTAGTATTTCGGTCTAAACGTCCCACAGGAAATATTTTCTCCTCACAGGCATTCTTCACTATATCCATCACGGTCGTACGCCCCTGTTCATCACTTACTGTGGTAACGCAATTTTTAGGTTTATTCAGTAATACGTACACCTTGCGCTCAATGGACATTTCCTTACCATCACAAGTAATACGATCCATGCGCGTTACCGTTGTACCAAGCTTTGTTACGATTTCGCCATTAACGGCAACCCTCCCTTCTGCAATCATCTGATCTGCTACTCTGCGAGAGCATAGGCCTGCATTTGAGAGATATTTATTGAGACGTATCGGATCACTTTTCTCAACGTTAAACTCCGGGTAGGAAATAACCTTCTCGGCAGCCGGTTGAATATGAAGTTTTTGCTTTTTTTTCTTTGTGTTTTTCTTGAAGGGTTGTCTCGCTCTATCAAAAGAATTGTCAGCCGCTCTACGACCTGCATACCCATGAGACTCGTTATACTCTCCATCACTCACTCCATAGGTACGATCTGCCTCACGACGTATAGCACTGGACGCACCGGGCTTCTTAGCCGGATACCGATGCCCTGAGGTGTAAGACGACTGATTTCTATCAGGGTCTGCAGTTTCCCTATTGAAAGAAGCGGGACTGGCGGAGACAACTCGAGAAGCTACTGCAGAACGTCTGTGCGAAGAAAACGTCTCACGAATTTTTTCCTCATTATTTCGAGAATTATTGCGCCTATCAGTGCCTTTTTCAATCGGGTCAAAGAGATCACTAGGGATAGTCTCTTTTGCCTTGCCATCCAACGTACTAAGTACTGTTCTACCACCGGACGTTTTATGCTGTGTGTTAATCACAGCTTCCTGCGATGGATTATTGGTTACTCTGACCCTCTTGCGATTCTTTTTAGGAAGACCTTCCTCTTCCCTTAGCTCATCTCGAGTGAGGAATTCGGGGTGCACCTTATTGTATTGAGAGGACTCTTTAGGTGCGTTTTCGTCAAGCATACGTATCTTTTCTCCGGTTGGTCTCGGCTTATTATCTCTTACTACCGAGGAACTGAGTCCACTCACACCATTTAGATGAGAACGAACAACCTGTCTACATCGGCATGTATATCTACTTTCTACAAAAGTACTAATAAAATCAGATTCCTACGTAATTTAGAGGCGTTATGCTCATTATTTCGTTCTTTACCTGATCACTCAATGCTAAGCCTTCTACAAATGCACGTATCGTAGCCTCATCCATTGCCTGTCCGGTGCGAGTCAAATCCTTAAGCGCTTCATATGGGTGCGGATACCCCTCGCGACGCAAAATGGTTTGAATTGCCTCAGCCACCACTTCATAGTTGCGAGATAGATCCTGCGAGATGCTCTTTTCATCTACAATCAACTTGCCCAATCCCTTTTTCAAACTCTCCAAAGCGATTAAAGTATAGGCAATAGGCATACCCTCATTGCGTATCACCGTTGAGTCAGTCAAATCACGCTGCAAACGAGAAATCGGCAGCTTACGGGCTAAGAACTCAAGCAGGGCATTCGCCAGCATCAGATTGCCCTCTGCATTCTCAAAGTCAATCGGATTGACCTTATGTGGCATAGCTGAAGATCCAACTTCACCGGCCTTTATCTTCTGACGGAAGTAACCCATGGATATATAGCTCCATACATCACGAGCTAAGTCAATTAATATGGTATTGATACGTTCCATAGAATGGAACAGATCTGCCAGATAGTCGTAGTTGGAGATCTGTGTAGTCAGCTCTTCGCGATGCAAGCCTAAAGAGCCCACAAAGCGTTGTGCGAAGCTTTTCCAATCTATATTAGGATACGCTATATGGTGTGCATTAAAGTTACCTGTGGCTCCCCCAAACTTAGCCGTAATAGGGACCTGCTTGAGCTCCTTTTGCTGACAACGAAGACGATAGGCGAAGACCTCTATTTCTTTTCCTAAGCGGGTAGGAGAGGCGGGCTGGCCATGGGTATGAGCTAACATGGGAATATTAGCCCACTCCTTAGCCAAAGACTCTAACGTAGTTATGACCTCTTCTAACGTAGGTAGATAAACCGCTTCCATAGCTTCCCGCAACATTAATGGGAAAGCTGTATTATTGATATCCTGACTGGTAAGTCCAAAATGTACAAACTCACTATATTCAGTAAGATTCAAACGCTCAAACTGCTCTTTTATATAGTATTCAATGGCCTTTACGTCATGATTGGTTACCTTCTCAATTTCCTTTACACGCTGAGCTGCCGCATCGTCACACTCCACAGCAATCGCATTGATTTTTTGCTTGTCAGTATCACTCAATTTGCCCTTAAGCTGCGGTACAACGTCACTCAATGCAAGAAAGTATGCCACCTCTACACGTACACGATAACGTATCAAGGCTGCCTCTGAAAAATAGGCTCTCAAACGCTCTGTTTTATTTCCATATCGGCCATCCACAGGACCTACTGCGGTCAATTCACTTAAATTCATCATCTTCATTTATTCGTTTCTGTATAGTAAAGCAGTTGCAAAAGTAGCTATTCCTTCCTCTCTACCCACAAAACCTAATCCCTCACAAGTCGTTGCCTTCACTGAGATAAGAGTATCCGAACCGACTATCTCAGAGAGAGCATGACGCATCAACTCGATATAGCCCTTTAGTTTGGGGCGTTCTGCCATAATAGTAATATCCACATTAGCTACTAACCACCCCTGCTGCTTAACTAAAGCTACCACCTTAGCTAAAAGGATCTTACTGCTGATGTCTTTATAAGCCTCTTCTGAAGGTGGAAAGTGATATCCAATGTCTCTCAAGGAAGCTGCCCCCAATAGAGCATCACACAGTGCATGCAAAGCGACATCTCCGTCTGAGTGTGCTAGCAAACCTCGCTCAAAAGGAATTTGTATGCCACAGAGTACTAACTGCCCCCCCTCTTGCCGGAAGCGATGTACATCAAAGCCGTTTCCTACGGCAAATGGAATACGAGTCATCTTCTATAATATCAACGGAATAAACTTCTTATTCCATCAAAGTCAAATGCAACGGTAAAGCGAAGTGTTTGGTCCAAAGGATTCGCTGCCACTGTAGAAATCAGATAGGAGGCATCAATACTAAACACGCTCATCTTAAAGCCCGCTCCCAATGTAAAGAACTGCAAGTTCCCTTTATTCGGACTAATATAGGAATATCCGGCTCTGAGGAAAAAGCGGTTATCGTAGCTGTATTCCATACCGACCCCTAAGTTTATTTCCTGTAACTCCTCTTTGAAGCCACCGGGGGCATCGCCCAAAGACTTAAAGATACCTGCTATAGAGGATGTATTGATGTATTTATCGTAGGCTTCTTTATAAGCCTCGGGATCCTTCTGATCCTGAAGTGGTGGAGTAGGTACCAGCAATTTATTGAGTTCCAGGTTAAGCGATAGGGCATTATAACTATCAATAGGATAAAGTAATCCTGTACCGATACCTAAATTAGTAGGAATGAACATTGATTGTCCTCCTCCGTAAGAAATTTTAGTACCGATGTTCTTGATATTGTATCCAAACGTCCACAAAGTTTCGCTTTGACCTATATAAAAATACTTTGTCAGAAATCCGGATATATCTGCAGCAAAGGCATTCCCGGCTTGCGACTCACCTGTAGCAAGATTTTGGTCGCCCCTTATATAACGTAAAACAACACCCATTGAATAATCAGGCGTCAACTGTATAGAGTACCCAAAATCTACAGCAAACTCATTAGGATGGGCTTGACCCAGCGATCGTGACATTTCGTCAAATTGCTCCACACTCCCCATGGAAAAGTAGCGCAAAGAGGCACTTAAGGCCTGATTATCGGAAGCACCTATCTTGTAGTATCCGACCAATTCCATCAACTTTATATCTCTCACTATCTTAGCCAACCAAGGGGTATAAGAGAATGAGACTCCCGCCTTTGAAGAGAGAAAGGCATATTTAGATGGATTGAAGTACTGCGCAAATACATCAGGTGTAGTTGACACACCTACATCTCCCATTCCTCCACTCCGGGCACTGGGGTTAATTTGAAGAGAAGGCACAGAAGTAACCACTGCATTAAAGCGACGCTCCGTTACTTCGCCCTCATTTTGTGCCTTTAGAGGGGCATAAGCAGCACTTAGTATCCCTACGGCAAGGAAGATCTTGACTACCGCAGTAAAGCGAAAATTGATATGTCCTATATTCATACTATGTTATTATTCCTTTTGTTCTACAAGAGCAGCTTCGTCAACAATAACCAACTTGCCTGTTGCATAGCTTACTCTACCATTATTTCGTGTTATTACCCATCGGTAGAGATAGAGTCCCGACTGTGGGTTAGTTCCATAAGAGGTTGTGGGTAGCCACTTAATCTCTTGCGGTATATTTAGTTCTGTTTTTATTGAGGTATTGTCACTTTTCGCTACTACCCTTCCGGTGAAATCAATCAGCTCTACATAGCCGATAAACTCTTCTCGAGGCTGATTGGTCTGTACCTTAAAGGTCACCTCTTTGCCTCGCACCACCGGATTGGGATATACAGCAGCTACAACTGCCTCTGCCGATAGATCTTTATTCACTCGGAAATGAATAGTCTTTGTAGACATATTATTGTACACATCCCATACCGTTAGAGTAGCCGTATGATCCCCCTCGGTTACTTCAGGTATTGTATAGGCAATAGTGCCCAAACCCGCTTCTGTAGCCGAAGCCTCATAATAATCATTTAGACTATAAGTATAGTCGAACTGGTTGTCTATACAAAGCGTAATACGATGTCCTAAGCCACTCTCAGAAAGATTAAGGCCACTATCTTCGTACACTTCAGCAAAGAAGAAAGGAGTGGGGCCGGTAAGGAAATAGTCTGTAGCCGTTGAGTCATTCAAAAAGCATTTTCTAATTTCCGGGGGAGTGGTATCTACCGCCAGACCTCCCGGAGAGCCGGGCACAACCTTAAAAGAGCGATCTACCCCCATAGCCTCCAGCTTCTTCTCTTCATCATAGGCATAAAGATTGATACGACCATTACCCTCTCCATAAGAGACATCCTTTGGTACAGTAAAAGTAAAATCGAAATACCCATTCTCAACCTTTGTATTACCGGCATAAATCAACCCGGGATAATCCGAATAAGGCTGTTTGTTCTCTAAGTAGGAAGGTATATTGGATTCTAATGTTTCCATAGTCTGCTCACTGTCAAAAACAGTCACACCCATAGAGCCGTTAAAATCCCCATTCACAGCACCTCCTTGCGTTCCTATATAGCCTTTGACATGTACTTTTTCCAAAGCTTTAAGACGAATGGTATCACTACTTCCGAGCGATAAGTCGTTAATTGTATTGATTACGGCTTGATGAGAGGGAACATTAAGTCGCAAGGCAGGATCACCAATCAGCAAAAAATTAAGCTTATTGATAGTGTCGCTACTTATGCTAATCATCTTGTTCTTTGCATGCTTAAGTACAGTACCAAATCGGTATAGCTTTTCATCCTTATCCTTAGAAAAGAGGCTCTCAGTAATGGCCACATTAAGATTTTGATTGTAAATATCAATCACTACGCGAGTGGTAGTATAGAGTGCAATAGCAGCACTCTTTTCGTTGAGAAAAGCACGTTCACCGGCACTTGTCAGCGGGCTATCAAAATTGGAAAAATCACACGTGGCAGTAATCCAAAGAGGACAATGAGGAAAATCAAAGCGTTGGATATCAGCTACAGTAAGGATCTGTTCATCGCTCCAAGCAGAGGGGTTACCATGACCTGTATAATTAACAAAGAGCAAACCCTTCTTGAAGGCATCCATCAACTTACGTCTGGCACCTGGGAATGTATTTAAGCCATTCACAGTTTGGGAGGGAAAGGCATCAAAATAGACCTTTGTGAGCATCAGTTCAGGCATCAAGGATTCAGTTAGCTTAGCCAATTCCTCTGCACGCCGCAAATGTCCATATCCATCTCCATTATCAGCGACAAAACAACCGCGTGTTTTCCAAACTCCAGGATCAAGCTTGGACGCATAGTCTATACTCTTATTTACCGCTGCCCTTGCTTCGCTGAGTGTACGCACGGTAAAACGCCCTACACCGATCACCATTCGCTTCTTTCCGTTGGTTAGGTTGTCATCCTCTGGTAGTAGGTAAGTAAAATAGTCGTCCGTATTATAGCTATCCATATTAAGTGAATTAACACTTTGATAGGTCAACAAGAACTCCGTTCCACTCTTCTTAAGTGCTTGCCACTCATAACTTAATAGCCTATTGTCAGCAGCTCCATCACCAAAAAGTAAAAGATTCATAGGAGCTTCTGTGGGACTTTTAGCAGGATTAGCCGCCACCCAACGATCATAGAAATATTTGGTCATCAGACGATATGCCGTAGCATCCGGTGTGCCACTTGAAAATTCGTTGAAGAGCTGTTCTTGCGTCATCACGAGTACTTTAAGCCCCTCGTTGTCAGCATGAAACTGTCCCAAGCGTTTTGCTTCGTCCAAGAATGCTTTCGTGGAGATAATCATCAGGTCAGGCACACCCTCGTAGCCCCGTATATTCTGTGTTTCAACCGGCTCTAACTTAGCTATATTGTAAGCATCCTCCGGTGCGCAGAGCACAAACTCTATCGGTTGCCCATTCTTACCCATGGCCGCATGATCAAAATAATCACCCGTGAGTTTAACCTGGCGCACCTCATTAGGACTCTCTATAGCCCACAGCAAATAATTAGAGGGCATTTTGTCTATTTTGAATCGATAATTCAACCCGGCCCTCCTAAACAAAAGTTGCTTACCTTGCTCATAAGAGAGACGCCCTTTGTAGCGTATGAAAATATAGTCTAAATAGGATTTTTCGGTGGCCGGAGACAAACGTAAATTCAAATGAAGAGCATCGCCAGCGCCTTGAAAAGCATAAGATCCTCCTACATAGTGTCGTATACCCGCCAAGAAATTAGGATGGGATGTATCCTCCCGTCTATTCATTCGGTCCTCTATCACCCTCACACCCTCTGCCGAAAGCTCAAAGAGAGCCTCCGAATTAGGTAGAGCAACATAAGCTGCATAGACCTGAATATTACTTCCCGACACCGGGGTTCCATTATCAAAAGGAATGGTCACTTTACGCTCCGCAGCACCGGATAAAGGCTCTCCTACCAACATACGGCCGGATTGCTTCAAAGAGGTAGATTCTTCTTCATGAAGGAGAAAGCCATCGTAATATTCTGCAAGGGGAGGAGTATCTCTCACCGAACCTTCTTCCTGCTCCATTAACTTAACACCGGCTATATCGGACAAGAAATAATACCCTTCCGTAGCGTAGTGATTGATCTCTCGCATATACGACTCCTTCGCATGATCATAGCTAAAGGAGGTAACACCTTCTGCATAGAAATAGAGAGCATCATTTTGCTGCACAATTGGTACAGCCGGCAATGCCTCGCGAGGTGCATCAGAGAGCTTCTCGCTAAGCAAGGAGCCTCCATATCCATATACACCCACTTCTTGAGGGTTTTCAAATCCGGCTTTACGCAATGCCTCATAGGAAACACGGTACACTCCACTCTTCTGAATAGCCACCTTTACCCACTTACCGGATGCAAAGGGACTACCTGCCACACCCTCAGCCGAGGCTACAGCAGAAAGACCCACCACCAGTAGACAGCTATACAGCAGCTTGAGCCAATGGAATATGTGCCCGTTTCTCATCAATTCTATAACGTACTACTCTCGGTTTTAGTGTATGTGCCCGCACTCTTTATATGTCAGTATCTGTACAAAGGTAACGCATTTGCTTCTTTTCATGCTTTTGGAGGAAGTGCCCCCTTTAATAGGTGATTTATTAAATAGGCCATAAAAACCTCTACCAAGTGTATAATTCCGCATATTTGGGTATATTTGCTTACAACAACTATATACTAATAAACAAATGAAACTACTACTGATCAGTAATTCGGCAAGCCCCGGAGAAAAGTATCTTGAAAAAGCCTCCGCAGACCTTGCCCACCATCTCGGTGAAAAAGGTAAGGCTCCTATATTCATTCCATATGCCGCAGTCACTTATTCGTTTGACGAATATGTAGAAAAGGTCAATACCGCCTTAAAGTCCTACGACATACATGTGCGTGGTATTCATCGCGAAGCTGATCCTATTGCAGCTATTAGCCGTGCCAATGCGATTCTTGTCGGAGGGGGTAATACATTTCAGCTTGTAAAAATGATGCAAGAGCAAGGACTTATACAAGCCATACGTGAGCGCGTACTCCATAGCAATATTCCCTATGCAGGTTGGAGTGCAGGTAGCAATATAGCTTGTCCCACCATCTGTACTACAAACGATATGCCTATCGTAGAGTCCCTCTCTTTTAAAGGGCTTGACTTCGTTCCCTACCAGATTAATCCCCACTACTTAGATGCCCACCCTGAGGGACACGGAGGAGAAACACGTGAGCAGCGTATTCTTGAATACATAGCAGCAAATCACGATCGCTATGTGGTAGGGTTACGAGAAGGCTGTCGCTTGTTAGTAGACGATAACGGGTCTCGTCTTATCGGTGAAAAACCGGCTCGCATCTTCAAATATGGAGAACCCATAAGAGAGGTACAACCGGGAGAATCTCTCAATTTTCTCTATCAATAAGGGACTTATCAACTCAAAGGAGAGCTGAGGGCAATTAAAGTGTCTGTACTTACGCAGCTTACATCCACCTGTTGAAGGTAATACCTTGGCGTCCTTATACAGAGGGCATATAAACGCACAAAAGGACGGATCCGAGAGGATTTCCGTCCTTTTGTTTGCTATTCAACTTCCTACATTTTTCTGCAATCATTCCTCGCAGCAAGTGAGGGAGGACAGAGTATTTACTTCACTCTTTTTGCTGTATTATAAAGAAATAAGAGCAAGACTCCGAACTCAAATACTATACCGGTAGCGGTAGGTTAATGCACATCAAAGTCGTCTCAGCGAGACAGCACTTTATCCCAAGAAACTCTTGAGTTGCTGGCACTTGTCTCCCTGGCGCAACTTACGTATAGCTTTCTCTTTAATCTGTCGCACACGCTCACGAGTTAGGTCGAAATGCTCACCGATCTCCTCAAGTGTCATCTCCGGGTATTGTCCCACTCCAAAAAACATTCTTACGATCTCTGCCTCTCGATCGGAAAGTGTAGAGAGCACCCTATCAATCTCCGTATTGAGAGAGGACTGCATCAAGTCACGGTCTGCACTGGGAGCATCTTCATTAACTAATACATCCAACAGGTTATTATCTTCCCCCTCAACAAAAGGCGCATCAATAGACACATGCTTACGGAAAGACTGCATTGTAGTAGCAATCTTCGTTTGATCGTCTCCAAGTATATCTGATAATTCGTTGATAGAGGGTTTGCGCTCATGCTCCTGCTCAAAAGCCTCTACTGCTTTTGTAATCTTAGAGTTATTACCAACCTGATTAAGGGGAAGCCTCACAATACGGCTCTGCTCGGCAAGAGCCTGCATGATAGATTGTCTGATCCACCATACTGCATAGGAGATAAACTTAAACCCTTTTGTCTCATCAAACTTCCTCGCTGCCTTAATAAGCCCCAAGTTTCCCTCATTAATTAAGTCCGGAAGACTAAGTCCTTGATTCTGATATTGCTTTGCTACTGAAACCACAAACCTAAGGTTAGCATTGACAAAGCGATGCAGTGCAGCAGCATCTCCTCTGTGACTAGCTTGTGCCAATTCTACCTCTTCGTCAATGGAAATCATCGGCAAACGACCTATTTCTTGCAGATACTTATCCAGTGATGCGCTTTCTCTATTGGTAATTGACTTAGTAATCTTTAATTGCCTCATGCTTGCTTATCTATGTACTCTTTCTTTTTTTCTATTGTCAGCACAGCCCACACACTCTCCACGCGGCATGAACTGTAAATGGATGAATTTGTTGATAGTGATATATCGCCCCGGCTTTCTACTACTTCTTCGCTTGTATATTCATCAAACACATGCTCGGCAGCGGTACTCTTTATCGAACACCGCTACTATAACCGACAAGCGGTGAAAATGTTCACTCTAAGCAAAGAAAGTAGTTTGCGAAGGGGATGAATTTTTCGTAAAGGCTCTACCTTCTAAAAAGGAACTGCTCCCCATGATATCTACACAAGTAGCATAGGGAGCAGTGTACAAAAAGATTAGCTAACTATCTCTAATTCAAATCAATCACTATAGATTTAATCCGTCCATTAGGATAAAAGCCTCTAACCATAAGAGCTTTTTCCTGACTTGAACGGCTCTGAAGCTGTGAAACAATGCGCATGGCATCATCCACACTCTGAATGCGTACGTTATTCATTGTAAGAATGATAAAGCCCTCTTTAATTCCATTCTGGCGGAATTTACCCTTCTCAACCTTATCTACAACCACACCATAAGAGATACCGTACGAACGCTTTTGCGACACAGATAATTCTTTAAGTGATGCACCTAAGAGCTTGCTCGCATCTGATTTCTTAACAATGCCCGTATTGCCCTCACTGTTCTTAAGCACTACAGAGAACTTCTTTGTTACTCCCTTGCGGTCCACTGTAATACTAATGCGATCACCAGGAGTCTTTGTGGAAATGATCTCTTGCACTTCGGTCATATTCATCACTCTACGGCCATCTACAGCAACGATTACGTCATGCTTTTCTATACCTGCGGCATAAGCTGCACTCACCTCAGCAAAATCTGTTACGAAAACACCGGCATCCACCTTTAAGTTGTACTTATCCTTCAGCTCTTTGTTGATGTCCGTACCAATTATCCCCAATACAGCACGCTGTACAGTACCGAATTTCTTTATGTCGCCTACTACTTTCGCTGCGGTATTGATAGGCACAGCAAAGGAATAACCGGCATAATTGCCTGTATTGGAGTAGATCATTGTATTGATGCCGACTAATTCTCCACGCGCATTGACCAATGCACCGCCACTATTTCCGGGATTAACAGCTGCATCCGTTTGTATGAATCCACCTATTTTCATATCCTCACCGGGAGAGGAAATACGGCTACGTGCCTTAGCACTCACAATACCGGCGGTAACCGTGGAGGTTAGGTTAAATGGGTTACCTACAGCAAGCACCCATTCTCCTACACGCAGATCATCACTATTTCCGAAAGGAAGTGTAGGCAAATCTTTTGCTTCAATCTTTATCAGTGCAATATCTGTCGCAGGATCAGAACCCACCAATGTAGCTTTGAAAGTGCGGTTGTCATTCAGGGTAACCTCTATTTTATTAGCATCTGCAATCACATGGTTGTTGGTAATGATATATCCATCTTTTGATATAATCACTCCAGATCCGTAGCCTACTACCGGCCTGCTATCAAGCTGTCTACCACCTCCTCCGAAAAAGAATTCAAAAGGATCTATGCGGGAGACTTGCTGTTCACCTTCCACTTTGATATGCACCACTGCATGCACACTACTCTCCGCAGCTGGAATCAAATCCGGTGCTGACCCTACAGCACGAGACTGACCGGCTAAGGCTGTGTTATGGAAGCCATACTCATTGTCTGTAGCACTACCATAAGTATCGACATAGGAGACAGGCAAATCCGCATTAGTAATCTTATAACTGTACACAGCAGACGATACACCTGCTCCGACGGCTACCGAAAGGAGCACGACGAGGGATATTCTCCAGAATTTCTTCATATACGTCTTTTTCTTGTTATTCAAAAAACACCTTCTATCTCTATAGACGACTGGAGCAGTAAAAAGTTGCATAATCCTCCAAAGAGCGTCACAGAATGATTTAAACGCATAGCGGTATTAAGAAAAAAGTATGGAGTACTGCATAACGCATGTACCCCATACCTCAATAGCTAAAAGTCTCTATCTCAGAATAAGAGAGACTACGAAAGGTTATATCTTCCTATTACTTGTTTTCCTTTTGATTTCGCTTCCCATAGCGACTGAGGAACTTATCTACACGACCGGCAGTATCGACCAACTTAGCCTTTCCGGTATAGAATGGGTGTGAGGTATTAGAAATTTCAACCTTTATCAAGGGGTATGTTTCACCATCGATTTCAATGGTTTCCTTTGACTGTGCCGTACTACGCGTGATAAACATGTCATCGTTAGACATATCCTTGAACACCACCTTGCGGTACTCTTGTGGATGCAATTCTTTTTTCATTTTGCTTTCGTTATCTATAAGGCAGCATCGCCACCCGTTATTATTTCCTATCAGTTTGCAAAGGTAATAATTTATTCTTAATGACCAACGCACCTATTCCTACTTGCTCGATCCGATTTTCTCCACTTTTCCCCTCAGAGGTAGTAATTGTCTTCCTCAAAGATCAGAAAGAAAGGGGAGAAAAGCTTAACTTTGTACACATAGCGGCAGTAGTACCCATGAACGATATCATACAAGTTTTACCGGACAGCATAGCGAATCAAATTGCGGCGGGAGAGGTGATCCAACGCCCTGCTTCCGTAATCAAAGAGTTAGTAGAGAATGCTATTGATGCGGGAGCGAAAAACATCCGTATAGATGTGGAAGATGCAGGCAAAGCATTGATACGTGTCACAGACGATGGGTGCGGCATGTCCCCACAAGATGCCCGTATGGCCTTTGAGCGACATGCGACCAGTAAAATACGTCGTGCAGACGATCTTTTATCCCTCCGCACAATGGGCTTTCGAGGAGAGGCTTTGGCCTCTATTGCTTCGGTGAGCCACGTTATGCTTACTACACGGCGCACTACCGACGAATTGGGAGTTTGCATACAAATCGATGGGGGCATAGTCGAGCAGACGACCAGAAAAGCCGCACCAGTAGGAAGCTGCTTTGAAGTGCGTAATCTATTCTACAATGTACCTGCCAGAAGACGCTTTCTTAAAAGTGATATAACCGAGTGGCGACATATACTCTCCTGTTTCGAACGGATTGCTCTTGTCTATCCGGACATTGCTTTTTATCTATATCAAAATGGGATAGAGGCCTCTATTCTTCAAGCCGGCACATTAGCGAAGCGAATCGCTGCTGTCGTACCCAAACCCGGTGATAAAGGGTTATTATCTATAGACTTTCAATCGGAGGTAGTAACGATAAACGGATTCATAGGTAGCCCGGAGCATACCAAACAACGTGGGGCCAAGCAGTTTCTTTTTGTCAATGGGCGCTTCATGAAGCATCCCTACTTCCACCATGCCATAATGCAGGCTTACGAAGCTCTTATCCCTGTAGGTCAGCAACCCACCTATTTTGTCTATTTGCAAACCGATCCCTCCCGAATTGATGTCAATGTACACCCTACAAAAACAGAGATCAAGTTTTTAGACGAGCAGGCCATCTACCGTTTATTAGGCACTCTCGTCAAACAAACCCTGCACCGAGCTGTGGCGATGCCTCGCTTGGACTTCGATACCCAACACGTAGTAGACCTACCCACATACAGGGGGAAATCCGACAACAAAATTTCGCAGCCCACAATTAATCGGGATCACACCTATAATCCCTTCTCTGAAAACACTTCCACTACCCCCAAAGAGCGCAACCTCAACTGGGCAACGGTATTCAGTAGTTTTGCCGCCGACACAACTACACACGAAGCCACACGTTTGACAGAAACGCTTATTGCCCCAATGGATACGCCAGAGGACAAAGCGGTCACCTCCTCCGGTGCTCCGCTCATTCTTACGGAGCGATATATGGCGGTAGTACTCCATAGCGGCATGGCCATTATAGATGCCAAGCGAGCTGAGATGCGTATCAACTACGAAGAGCTCATAGATAAGCTAAGCCATGCAAAAAGCAAGGAGCGAAAACAAAGACTAATTATACCCCGTATAATGCACTTCAATGCAGAGGAGGCTGCCCTATTGGATACCCTTATTGAAGATTTAGATACCCTCGGCTTTGAAGTAAGTCCGTTAGGAGATGGTAGTTTTTCACTACTCACCACCCCATCTTTCCTAAACGAAGACGGACAAGTACTCATAGAGAATAGCATCCTTGAATTGATGGAAACAGAGGGAGACGGACGACAGACCCTAATCGAGGCCTTAGCACGCTCAATCTCTATACAACGCTATTCAGCACCCTACAAGCCTCTTTCACCGGAGCGTGCCGAGCAGATTGTGGCTGCTCTATTTGCCTTACCCGAGGCTTCCTATACGCCCACCGGTAAGCTTATACTACATCTTATCACCAACGAAGAAATAGCATCATTCTTTGCTTAATAGCACTACTCTCATGAAAGAGTCTCTATTTAATCAGCGTTTGCAGAGCGTGTTACATAGCTTGGAGGATGCCGACTCTCTCCGTTCATTAGAAAGCGCCTCCACCAGTAGCTTATGGATAAGCCAAGGGAATAGACAGTTACTCAACCTATCAACTAACGATTATTTATCGCTCTACGATGACAAAGAAATAGCTGCTTCCTTCCTCTCATCCTATCCCGAATATGCTACCCCCCATGGAAGTGGCTCTGCCCGTCTTCTCACCGGTAATTACGCTTTACTCAACGAGTTTGAAAAAGAGATAGCCTCTGCACACCACAAACAAGCTGCACGCCTCTTTAATAGTGGGTACCATGCAAATTGTGGCATTATTGCAGCTTTAGGACAGATCGAGGGAGTTCACTTTATGGTAGATCGCATGGCCCATGCCAGCATGATCGATGGGCTTACGATGGGACGGTGCAGTTTTTCTCGATTCCGTCATAATGATCTCTCACATCTTGCCGACCTGATAAAGAAAGCATTTGCTTCCACACAAACCAAGTACGTAATCATCGTAGTAGAGAGCGTTTATAGTATGGATGGGGACAGAGCTCCCCTAAAAGACTTGGTGGCACTAAAAGGGATGGATGAGCGCATTCTCTTATACGTCGATGAGGCGCATGCAATCGGAGTATATGGAGAGAATGGCTACGGGATAAGCGAGGAAACAGACACTTCAACCGAAATTGACTTTCTGATAGGCACTTTTGGAAAAGCTGTTTTAGGGATGGGAGCCTATATAGCCGCAGACAAAGTGGTTATTGACTATCTTACAAATAGTGCTCGCTCGCTCATCTTCTCAACTATGCTGCCGGAAGCTGTAATGGCGTGGAATAGATTTATTTTCCATCAATTACCATTCATGAAAGATCGTCGGCAGACTCTTTGGGAAACGGGACAAAGGCTGCGCAATGCCTTAGAAAAAGCCGGTTATGAGGGTTTAGGATCAAGCCAAATCATCCCTATCACGCTGGGGAGTAATGAGCGTGCTCTACAAGCAGCTTATGCGCTTATGGAGAGGGGCTACTCGGTCCGCGCTATCCGCTACCCCACTGTGGCAAAAGGGACAGAGCGACTGCGCCTCTCACTTGCTTCTGCTATCACTTATGAACAGCTATCGCCACTTGTAGACTACCTGAGCAAATGAAAGCCGTACTACTCAACCCTACTTTACAGGAGGCATCACAGCTCATTGTATTCTTTACAGGCTGGGCAATGAACAGCGATGCAGTAGCCCACTTGGCTTTTCCCGAAAATACACATATTCTGCACATGGAGGACTATCGCACGCCCTCCCTCACTCTTCCTATAGACCTCACTCGCTACAGCAAGATTATCTATATAGCTTGGTCTATGGGTGTATGGGGTGCTGAAAGAGCCGTAGCTGAAGGTATACTACCCCAACCCAATGAAGCGATTGCACTTGCCGGCACTCCCTTTCCTTATCACGATGAATGGGGCATTCCAAAGCTCTGGTTTGAAAAAACACTTTCTGAACTAACCCCCGACAATAGACAGCGTTTTTTCCGTCGTATGGCCGGGGGCAAACGCCTCAGTAGCCTTTTTGCAGCCTTAGAACAACGAGATTTGGAAGAAATACGCACTGAATTGGACACCGTACTCCGCTACGAGCAGACACACCATCCGCTATGCGACTCGCTCGCCTTACACTGGACTCATGCAGTAATCCCCAGTAAGGATCGCATCTTCCCGGCTCAAAACCTACTTTCCGTATGGCAAGCGTGCAGTACGCCTACAACCGTGCTGGCCGATGCTGATCATTATATATTTGACAAATACTACTCCTGGCAGCAACTGCTGGACGAGGGGAGAAAACAAACTTTATGACGGCAGAGGAACGAATCAATAAAGCCTTCTCTAAAGCAGCAGAAGAATACGAAGCGAATGCCATTGTACAACGGCAAATGGCTATCCGTTTAGCTTCACTGCTACCGGAGGGATTAGAAATTGATACAGCTTTTGAGTTTGGTACGGGTACCGGTCTACTCACTAAACAGATAGATAGTCGCTGCAAAGTAAAACATTGGCTCCTCAACGACCTCTCCGACAATATGCTGCGTACAGTACCTGCACTATCCGGCGAAGTTACATTCCTACAAGGTGATGTAGTGACCGCCTCCAAAGGTGGGCAAATAGGTCATCCACAGCTCATTGCCTCCTCGGCTGCCTTGCAGTGGATAGCGGAGCCTTTTGCGCTCTTGGAGCAGCTAACCGCAAGACTTCAGCCTAATGGTCATTTGCTCATTGGTACCTTTGAAAAGGGCAATTTAGCAGAACTGGCTACTCTGACAGGCAATTCACTTCCCTACTTTTCAAAAGAAGATCTGGAGCACTTCGCTAAGGCAGCGCATTTACACATACAATTCATCGAAAGTGAATCTATTACACTCTCCTTTCCATCTCCTAAAGAGGTACTAATGCACCTAAAGAAAACAGGCACAACTCAATTACCTCATTGGAATAATGAGACTCCCCGACTTAATACAAGGAGTGCACTTAGCGAATTAGACCGATCCTATCGTCGCTACTTTTCCTCAGCGGATGGATCTGCAGTGCTGCTTTCCTACACACCGCTATACTTGTACGCCACAAAGTAAAGGATGGCTCTATTCAGAGATGTGATGCGGATTTACAAAATATTCTAATTTTTCGAGTAAAACTTTCTGATCTTTTCATCCATTTATCTATACCTTTTCAGGAAAAGATCTGATCTTTTGACCTCTTACAGGAATACCTCTCTTCATCCTGTTCCTCGTGGCACTCACGCTAATACTCCCACAAAGTGTATTTGCCATAAATGAAGATACTCATAAATGGGGTGGCGCAGTTAAACCCTTTTAAGCTTATTAGAGCAGAATAAAAGGAATAATTCTTCCAATTTATCTACCTTTGCACAAGAATGATAAGGGGGATACGCTTATAAAGTATCGGCACTTCAAAATATAGATAAGGAACAAAAAACTTATAGATAATTAAAATGAAAAAGAGAATCTTCTACCCGCTACTCGTAGCTATTGCTATGGTGGCCCTTGTTTCCTCTTGTAAAAAGGAACAGAATTCGACAATCCTCACAGCTACTTTCTCAGAAAATGTAAAAGGAGCGATTAAGGCCATTGAAAATGAAAGTGATCGTGTTCTTTACATCCACAATCTACTGGAAGCAGAGGACTCTTTAGCTCTCGTGGATACCCTTCTCCTCACGGACGAAGTGCTTGAAGCAGGGCTCAACCAAAAGATCGCAGCTAATCCTGAGGCACTCTATACATTTACCATAAAGAACGTTGCCAGGATCTATTTCGTACCGGAAGCCGATACTGTAAAGTTCGATATTGAAAACAATACTCCCTCGGGAACTCCCCTCAATGATGAAATCAAGGCTATAGTTGCCAAACTACAAGATGGTATCAAACGCTATCATGCAATAATGGATCAGGAAGGTGCTTCTGAAGAGGATGCTAAAGCTATTGAGAAAGAACTTTTCACAGCAGGGAAAGACTTTATCATGGCACACAAAGACCATCCTATAGCATGGATCGGATTCTCCGTAGCTCAGAGCTTCACTGATGATGCGACAAGCCTCAAGAGCATCACCGATGAGTCACTCCCCGGTCTTGAAAAGCTTCCGATGTATTTAGAAACCAAAAAAGTATTAGAGCAGGCTGCTGCCACACAGGCCGGAAGCATGTTTGTAGACTTCGAAGGTGAAGACGCAGAAGGGAATGCAGTGAAGTTGAGCGATTATGTAGGTAAGGGTCAATATGTACTCGTTGACTTCTGGGCTTCGTGGTGTGGTCCTTGCCGTGGCGAAATACCCAACATCATAAAGATCTACGAAACCTATCGTAATAAGGGACTTGCCGTGTTAGGTGTAGGCGTATGGGAGCAGCAAAAGGAAGATCATCTAAAAGCAGTAAAAGATTTAGGCATTTCCTATCCTCAAATCTTTGTTCCTAATAAGAGCAGCCGTAAGAACGATGCTACCGATGCATATGGCATCAATGGTATCCCTCAGATCATCCTTTTTGCCCCGGACGGAAAGATCGTTGCGCGCGACCTCCGCGGTCAAGCTATTGAAGAAGCTATAGCTCCTTTATACAAGTAATACGCTTTCGAAAATGACTATACAGCACACTTAAGGCAGAAAGAAATCGGATAAAGGGGAAGCATACCCATCTCTGCGCAAACCAATATCCATTTCCACAATACCCAACATAGGTTTCTGTCTAAGTAGCTAAGTAATCATTCAAATAAAAGTGCACTACTCTTTCGAGAGTAGTGCACTTTTTACTTATTAGGCCACCCCAAGGAAGAATAGACTTGGACCCCTATTTCAGTTTCCTAATAATACTATAATACCTCAAAACCAAGCGAAACCAAAGTAGCCGCAAAGCGAGGGGCTACATGCTTCACCTGCCAACAAGTCGGCTCCCTATGAAACGAATAGGAAGTTCGAAGCGACTCAAATTGCTCCGGATTAGCACGGAAAGATTGCTCTATTGCATCCAATGAGACCGTATGCAAGAGTGTCTTCTCTATAGTAAGGTCACCGAAGTCACTTGCATCAATGATATTATTCTCCAAAGGTGGAGGGGTAATCTGATCCAATTCGTCTTGCGCTATTTCAATACCAAAGAAGTGTGCTGTGGCCGTTACTACAGATTTGCTGCTCCGAGCCTTGCTCTCAGCCGAATAGCCGGCTATATGAGGCGTAGCCACTACAACTTTATCCAGCAGTGCTCTACTGATCAGAGGCTCGCCTTCCCAACAATCGATCAAAAGATCTCCAACCTGTTTTTGCTCACAGGCAGTGAGTAAAGCACTTGTATCCGCAACTGCTCCCCGCGAGGCATTCACAAGGGCTGTATTAGGACCAACCCAACGAAGCAAAGCATCCCCCATTAGATGATAGGTAGGATAATCACCATCCTTAATTAGAGGGACATGAAATGTCAGTATTGAACAATCTTCAGTCAAATCCTTGAGCGATTGGAAAGGCTTATCAAAAACACGGAGCGCTAAAGGTGGATCACATAAAAGCGTTTTCATTCCTAATAGAGCAGCTTCCTTTGCAACGGCAGTTCCCACGTGACCAACTCCTACTATACCTAGTGTTTCCTCTTGCATTGGGCGCTCCAAGCGAATAGCTCGCTTTGCAAGAGCGGCAAAGAGCCACTGTGCCACAGCAGGAGCGTTGCACCCTGCTGCATTAGAAAGCACAATTCCCTGTCTATGGCAGTACGCTTTATCAATATGATCGGTTCCTGCCGTTGCTGTGGAAATAAACCTAATATTAGTTCCGCTTAAAAGCGACTCATCACAACGAGTGACAGTGCGAATTATGAGCCCTTCAGCTCCGTATTGGACTATTCGAGCATGCGTTATCTCTTTTGCAGAAAGAAACAGGACCTCGAAGTAATGGGGTAAAATATTCTCCACATAGGGAATAGCTTTATCTACAATAAGACGTATCATATCATCAGACCTTTAGAGAATAGCCTAAAAATAGAGAGGCTATAAGTAAAAAGAGACACTCCCCACATTAGGAGAGTGTCTCTAAAATTATTGTTTCAGCATAGGGAATGCTGCTAAGCTACATTACTCTGCTTTAGCCTCATTCTCGGTTTCTTGTGCATACTCCATATCGTGGCCGGTAGCCGCCTTCTCAGCTTCTATACGCTCATGTTCTTCGCGAGGCATGATGATCATATTGCGCCAATCGGCAAGACCCGTTCCGGCAGGGATCAGATGCCCACAAATTACATTTTCCTTCAAGCCAAGTAGGTAGTCAGTTCTACCATTGATTGCAGCATCAGTCAGTACCTTAGTAGTTTCCTGGAAAGAGGCTGCGCTCATGAAGCCCTTTGAACGAAGTGCAGCACGAGTAATTCCTTGGAGTACCTGACGGCTGGTAGCCGGTATCGTATCGCGCACAGTCATTGTCTGAAGGTCGCGACGGCTCAAAGAGCTATTTTCATCACGTACTTCAGGAGCCGTGAGAATACGTCCGGCACGATATTTTTCGGAATCGCCTGCATCAAGGATTACTTGCTTACCCCAAAGCTCATCATTTGCTTCCTGGATATCCATTTTATCTACGATATCACCATCTAAGAATGTGGTATCTCCTGGATCCAAAATCATGGCTTTACGCATCATCTGACGCACAATCACCTCGAAGTGCTTGTCGTTGATCTCAACATTCTGCTTACGATACACAGACTGTATTTCATTGACAATATACTCCTGAAGTGCAGTCGGGCCCATGATACTCAATATATCACTGGGCTTAATCGCTCCTTCTGTGAGAGGAGTACCGGCACGTACCATATCCTTATCCTGTACCAAGATGTGACTCTTAATAGGGATAGAGTACTTACGAACCTCACCCAACTTTGTGGTCACGGTAAGTATTTGTTGGTTACGTGTAATCTTACCGAATGTAACTTCTCCATCTACTTCTGACAATACAGCAGGATTAGAGGGGTCACGCGCTTCTACTAACTGTTGTACACGAGGTAAACCACCGGTAATGTCTCCTGCTGAGCTGAAGGTACGAGGAATCTTGTAGAGCTCCTCACCCTCTTCAATCTTCATATCCTTACTTTCAGGCAGTATGGAGAGACGGCAGTTGACCGGTAATGAGTAGCTTCTTAATACTTCACCGGATGCGTCTACAATCTTGAGGGTTGGAATGACTTTCTTGTCCTTACCTTCAATAATGTAGCAATCCTTATAACCACTGGCAGCATCTATATCCACCTTATAAGTAGTGCCTTCCTTGAGGTTTTCATACACCACCGTACCACTTGTATCAGCAATCAGCACTGTATTGAAAGGGTCCCAATCTACCAGTATGTCTCCTGGCTTCACCATATCCCCTGATGCAAAATAGAGATGAGAACCGTAAGGAATATCGTACTGCTTGAGCAGGGTACGAGTTTCCGGATCCACAATACGCATTTCTGCTGTACGGCTTGTTACGATCTTACCTTTTTGCTCCCCACTGCTCTTAGGCGGATTTACAGTAGAAAGGTAAGTAAACTCAAGTTCTCCGGATAGTCTGGATTTTATACTCTTATTAATCTTTTCGCTATCAGCGACACCCCCAGCATGGAAAGTACGAAGTGTAAGCTGTGTACCCGGTTCACCAATTGATTGGGCAGCGATAACACCAACTACTTCACCCTTTTCTACCAGACGGTTAGTAGCTAAATTACGTCCGTAGCACTTAGCACAAAGACCTCGCTTAGCATCACAGGTGAGTACCGAGCGTATCTCAACTGATTTGATCGGTGAATTCTCTATCTCTTCTGCTTGCTGTTCACGTATTTCCTCGCCTGCCTTTACGATCACCTTACCGGTGACAGGGTGAATGACATCATTTAAAGCTACACGGCCAATGATGCGCTTATAAAGCGAAGCCAGTACATTATCGTTACTATCTACGATTTCAGTTGCTTCCAGACCTCTAAGCGTACCGCAATCCTCTTCAGTGATAATAGAGTCCTGAGATACATCTACCAAACGGCGAGTCAAATACCCTGCATCTGCCGTCTTAAGAGCCGTATCGGTCAGACCCTTACGGGCACCGTGTGTAGAAATAAAGTACTCCAACACGCTAAGTCCTTCCAAGAAGTTTGAGATGATCGGGTTCTCAATTACAGAGCCTCCTCCCCCACCACTCTTCTGGGGCTTTGCCATAAGGCCACGCATACCGGCAAGCTGACGGATCTGGTTCGTACTACCACGCGCTCCGGAGTCAAGCATCATGTAGATACTATTGAACCCTTGATCGTCATTCTTGAACTCTTCCATTACGCGATTAGTAAGCTTATCGGTGGTCTTAGTCCAAAGATCAACAAGCTCATTATACCGCTTTTCAGCATTGATCTGCCCCATCTGATTAGCCATGATAATTTCATCGGCTTCATCTTGGGCTTCTGCAATGATATCTTTTTTATCAAAAGGCACAATCACATCTTCGATGTTGAAGGATAGACCTCCCTTAAATGCCATCTGATATCCTAAGCTCTTTACATCATCAAGGAACTGGGCAGTGCGAGCTACCCCACAGACCTTTAATACCTGCTTGATGATCTTCTTTAGTGACGACTTACTGATGAGCTGATTGATGTAGCCCACATCACTAGGCACACGTTGGTTGAACATCAGTCGTCCCACTGATGTCTCAACCATCTCCTTCACATGCTCGTTGTCTTCGTTTATGGTATCCACATACACTTTAATAGGTGAGTGTAGATCCAACTTTCCACAATCGTAGGCTATGAAAGCCTCTTCAGCCCCATAAAACGTAAGGCCTTCACCCTTAGAACCGGTGCGTAGCTTGGTAATGTAGTAAAGTCCCAAGACCATATCCTGAGAAGGAACTGTAATAGGCTCGCCACTCGCCGGATTAAGTATGTTGTGCGAAGCAAGCATCAATAGTTGTGCCTCTGCAATGGCCTCATTACTCAGAGGCAAGTGCACAGCCATTTGGTCCCCATCAAAGTCGGCATTAAAAGCTGTACAACTCAAAGGAGAGAGCTGAATAGCTTTACCTTCGATCAGCTTAGGTTGGTAAGCCTGTATACCTAATCGGTGCAGCGTAGGAGCTCGGTTCAACATCACCGGGTGTCCCTTGATTACATTCTCGACAATTTCCCAAATAACGGGATCTCGCCGATCCACAATACGCTTTGCACTCTTCTCGGTCTTTACTATACCACGCTCTATAAGCTTGCGCATGATAAAGGGCTTGTATAGCTCAGCAGCCATATCCTTAGGCAAACCACACTCATTCATCTTCAGTTCCGGACCAACGACGATAACGGAACGCGCAGAGTAGTCTACACGCTTACCTAAAAGATTCTGACGGAAGCGACCTTGCTTACCCTTAATACTGTCTGAAAGACTCTTAAAGGGTCGCCCATTGTCACTGGTAATAGCACTACTTTTATTTGAGTTATCAAAAAGCGCATCAACAGCCTCCTGCAGCATACGCTTTTCTTGACGGACAATTACGTCAGGACTCTCCTGCTCAAAGAAGCGAGCCAAGCGATTATTACGTGTAATAACCTTTATATAAAGTTCATTTAGATCACTGGAAGCAAAGCGTCCCCCATCAAGGGGCATTAAAGGCCTTAGATCTGGTGGTATTACAGGAATGACCTGCATAACCATCCATTCAGGCTTATTAATATCCTTGGACGCACGGAAAGCTTCCACTGTAGGCAGGCGCTTTAAGGCCTCTTGCTTTCGCTGCTGCGAAGTCTCTGTCTGCGCTTTGTGACGTAATTCATCGGATAGAGCATCCAAATCCAAATTGCGAAGCATCTCAAGAAGAGCTTCACCACCGCTCTTAGCAATGAACTTATTAGGATCGCTATTATCCAATTTTAGATTATCCGGCTGCTCACAATAGAGCTTATCCAAAATCATATCATACTCCGGATTGGAGATTACCTGATAATGGGTCACATAACCGGCAGCCTTAGCTTCATCACTAGTAGGATCTATATCATCCGGACACTGAAGAATACCCGGTTGCAGCACTACATAAGCTTGATAGTAGATAATACTATTCAGCACCTTGCTGCTTAATCCCAGTAAGTGACCTATTTTGTTGGGATTAGAGCGTGAATACCATACATGAACAACAGGTACATTCAACTGAATGTGCCCCATACGTTCACGACGAACCATTTTCTGTGTTACCTCAACCCCACAACGGTCACATGTAATTCCTTTATACTTGTTGCCCTTGTATTTACCACAATGACACTCATAGTCCTTGACCGGTCCGAATATACGCTCGCAGTACAAGCCATCTCGCTCGGGCTTGTAAGTACGGTAGCTTACCGTCTCATGACGGAGAACCTCTCCATGGGAGTTCTCCTTAATCTCTTCGGGAGATGCCAAAGAAACTCGTATAGAGGAGAAATTACTCTTTATCTTATTATCCTTTCTGAAGGCCATATATATACTGTTTTAGTCAGCTCGTACTCTTTCTACGTATTACTCTAATGTAAGGCTTAAACCAAGCCCCTTCAACTCATTGAATAGCACATTAAGTGATTCAGGAATACCAGGCTCAGGCATAGGTGTTCCCTTGACTATTGCCTCGTACACTTTACTTCTACCACTCATATCATCACTCTTTACAGTCAGCATCTCCTGAAGAATATGTGCTGCTCCAAAAGCTTCCAAAGCCCAGACCTCCATTTCTCCGAAACGCTGACCTCCAAACTGGGCCTTACCTCCCAGTGGCTGCTGTGTGATAAGTGAATAAGGCCCTATGGAACGGGCATGCATCTTATCATCCACCATATGCCCTAACTTCAAGAAGTAAGTAACTCCAACTGTAGCAGGTTGGTCGAATGGCTCTCCAGTACCTCCATCGTACAACTGAGTACGTCCATTCATTGGCAAACCGGCTTTTTTTGTTTCATTCTGAATATCCTCCAAAGATGCTCCATCAAAGATGTGTGTAGCATACTTGACACCTTGCTTGCGACCACTCCACGCCAAGATAGCTTCAAAGAGCTGACCCAAATTCATTCGCGAAGGCACACCTAACGGATTTAAACAAATATCTACAGGAGTACCATCTTCCAGGAAGGGCATATCTTCTTGACGTACTATCTTAGAAACAATACCCTTATTCCCATGACGACCGGCCATCTTATCACCGACTTGAATCTTGCGCTTCTTTGCAATGTATACCTTAGCCTTTTTCATGGTGCCGGTAGGTAACTCATCACCTATAACCTCATCCAACTGACGACGTCGATAGTCTGCTTCTGTTTCCTTTACCTTACGCAGGTAATTAGCCAGTAGCATACCCACCATTTCGTTAGTCTCCGGATCATCTGTCCAATCTGAGTTAGCCACTTCGGTGAAGACCACATGCTCAAGAGCCTTCTCACTTAATGGAGTGCCCTTCTTAACCAATTCCTCTCCGATATAGTTAACTATGCGATTTGTAGATTTCTTATTGACAAGCTTTAGGAGTTTTTCTAAGAAGATCGCATCTATTTCCTTTTTCTTTGCTTCCAGCTCATCCTCAAAGCGCTGAGTGAGAGCTTTCTGCTCTTTACGACTCATCCCCACATCAGCACGAGAGAATAGCTTTGTGTCAATAACCACACCTCGCAATGAAGGTGAAGCCTTCAGAGATGCATCCTTTACATCACCGGCTTTTTCACCAAAAATGGCACGGAGTAACTTTTCTTCCGGAGTTGGATCCGTTTCTCCCTTCGGTGTGATCTTACCCACCAAGATATCTCCGGGCACTACATGGGCACCTATACGAATGATACCATCAGCTCCTAATTCCTTAGTAGCTTCTTCGCTAACGTTTGGTATATCGCCTGTAAGCTCTTCCATGCCGCGCTTGGTCTCTCTTACTTCAAGTTCGTATTCATCAACATGAACTGAGGTAAAGATATCTTCACGAACCATGCGCTCATTAAGCACAATAGCATCCTCGTAGTTATACCCTTTCCAAGGCATGTAAGCTGCCAATATATTACGTCCTAGGGCTAGCTCACCCTTCTGAGTTGCGTATCCTTCTGTCAGTATTTGTCCCTTTGAAACACGTTGTCCCTCTTTACATATAGGTTTCAGGTCAATCGTAGTACTCTGGTTCGTTTTACGGAACTTCGGCAGCTTATAGACCTTTATGGGAGGATCGAAACTAACGAAGAGTTCTTTCTCAGTTTTATCGTAACGCACCTTGATTGTTTCGGCATCGGCATAGATAACCTCTCCATCACCCTCTGCCACTATTTGAGTGCGTGAGTCACGTACGAGTTTAGCTTCAATACCTGTCCCCACAATAGGCGCTTCAGGGCGAAGTAAAGGCACTGCCTGACGCATCATGTTTGAACCCATCAAAGCACGGTTAGCATCGTCATGCTCTAAGAAAGGAATGAGAGAAGCAGCAATGGAGGCAATTTGAGAGGGAGAAACGTCCATCAGGTCAACCTGAGAAGGTGCAATAACAGGGAAGTCAGCTCCATAACGAGACTTTACCCTATCCAAAATAAACTCACCCTTCTCATTTAATGGGGCATTACCCTGTGCCACATACTTATCTTCCTCTTCCTCTGCTGAGTAGTATCTCAGCCCCTTGTCAGAGAAGTCTACCCTACCATTCTTCACAGCTCGGTAAGGCGTTTCAATGAATCCCATATCACTCACCTTTGCATAGACGCAAAGCGAGGAAATCAAACCGATATTAGGTCCTTCAGGAGTCTCAATTGGGCAGAGACGACCGTAGTGTGTATAGTGGACGTCACGGACCTCAAAACCGGCACGATCACGTGTTAGTCCGCCCTTACCCAAAGCGGAGATACGGCGCTTGTGCGTAACTTCAGCCAGTGGGTTTGTTTGATCCATAAATTGAGACAGCTGATCGGTCCCAAAGAAACTATTCATTACTCCGGGAATAGTCTTTGAATTCATCAAAGCTTCAGGAGTAAACACCTCGCCATCGCGAACATTCATACGCTCACGCACAGTACGAGCCATACGTGAAAGAGCAATACCAAACTGTGTATAGAGCTGCTCTCCCACCGTACGAATGCGACGATTGGACAAGTGGTCAATGTCATCAATATTAGTGCGTGAAGCAACCAGCTCAATAATGTACTTGATAATACCCACAACGTCTTCTTGAGTCAAGACACGCTGTGCAGGATCAATCGAAAGATTCAGTTTTTTATTGATACGATAGCGCCCCACCTCACCAAGATCATAACGCTTCTCAGAGAAGAAAAGGTTATTAAAAGCCTCTTTGGCCGTATTATCATCTGCCGGCTGGATACCCCGCTGCAAGTGGAATATGTAGTTCCAAGCATCTATATCATTAATAGCATTATCATTTTCCAGCGTTGCGAAAATAATATCGCTAGCCACAGACTTTTCTCCTTCTTGAAACTGCTTCTTGAGAAGTATGGTATTGTAGCCCAATTCAATTAGCTTAGCAGCTACTTCCTCGCTAAGCTCTGTACCTCGCTCAAAAACAATTTCGCTACGCGGCATCTGAGTAACTTCACCGGTAGTCGCATCTGTCTGGATATCCTCCGTATAGGTTCTGTACACGCGCTCAGCGAGTGCACGACCATAGAAACGCTTCAGCTCACTCTTCGATACCTTTACCTCCTCTGCAATATCAAAGAGAGTCAAAATTTCTTTGTCTGTTGCATAGCCCATAGCTCTTAAGAGCATCGTAACAGGGATTTTCTTCTTTCTATCTAGATAAGCATACAATACATCTCCGGGGTCTGTAGAAAACTCTATCCAAGAACCTCTAAATGGAATAATACGTGCAGAATAGAGCTTTATACCGGAAGTATGTAGCGAAGTACTAAAGAAGACTCCGGGGGAACGATGGAATTGGGAAACAACCACACGTTCTGCACCATTGATTACAAATGTGCCACTCTCAGTCATGTAAGGAATATTCCCAAGGAATACATCCTTACCTACAGTAGCAAAATCTGTATGCTCCGGATCAGTACAATAAAGCTTTACTTTTGCCCTTAGGGGCACGCTGTAAGTAAGTCCGCGTGCAATACATTCGTCAATAGAAAACTTTGGAGGATCGATTGAATAGTCAACGAACTCAAGGACGAAGTTATTGCGAGTGTCTTTGATGGGAAAGTTTTCGTTGAAAACCTTAAACAATCCCTCCTTTTTACGCTGCTCTGGTGGAGTTTCAAGCTGAAAAAACTCCTTAAATGACTTCAATTGTACTTCCAAGAAGTCGGGGTATTCGAGCGGGTTTTGTATTTTCGAAAAGCTTATTCTGTTAGTATCCGGGATTCTTTTCATTGTCTATTTCGTATAAAAGGCGAGCAAAAGACGTATAACCGTAATGCAATTTTGTTAGTCAAAATGGGCTGCCTACATAGCAGCAAAGATCAAGAACCCTACCACATCTTGGGGTAGAGTTCTCGATCGTAAATACCTGATATACAGGTCACAGAAGTTTACTTCAATTCAACTTCAGCACCTGCCTCTTCTAGAGCAGCCTTGATAGCCTCTGCAGTAGCTTTGTCTACACCTTCCTTCAGATTAGTAGGAGCAGCATCTACAAGATCCTTAGCTTCCTTCAAACCAAGACCACAGTGTTCTTTTACTGCCTTAACAACTTGGAGCTTTGCAGCACCAAAACTCTTGAGGACAACATCAAAAGCAGTCTTTTCTTCTGCTGCTGCAGCTGCACCAGCTGCAGGACCTGCTGCTACAGCTACAGCTGCGGCTGCGGGTTCAATGCCATAATCTTCTTTAAGTACGTTGGCTAACTCACTAACTTCCTTTACTGTCAGCGATACGAGTTGTTCTGCAATTGCTTTTATATCAGCCATATTATTGGGATTCTAATTAATTCTGTTTTACTAATTTGCTTCTCTTTCTTCTAAGGTTTTGAGCAATCCATGTACTGTCTGCCCTGCGGACCCTAATGCCGACACAACGTTCTTGATAGGCGATTGCAATAGCAAGATAACTTCTGCGAGCAACTCTTCACGACTCTTGATAGCAATTAACTGCTCAAGATGTTCACCACCCACATAGAAGCTCTCTTGTACGTATGCAGCCTTCAAAGCTGGCTTTCCTAATTCCTTATGCTGCGAAGCAAATTCCTTAATGATCTTTGCAGGAGCATTTGCGTTATTGGAAAGCATCATAGCGGTATTACCTTTTAGTGAGCCATACAGCTCAGAAAAATCCACACCCTCACAGTCGGCCAATGCACGACGTAAAAGTGTGTTCTTTACCACTACAAGTTTCACCTCATTCTTATTACAGAGGCGACGGAGTTCCATCGTATTCTCTGCATTAAGCGCCTCTACGTCCACCAAGTAGAAATGAGGATATTCTGATAAATAACCGGAGATGTTCTTTACAACGGTTCCTTTCAATTCCTTTCTCATATTTACTCGTGTGATTAGAGGTCTACTGATTTAGGATCTACTTTAATGCCTTTGCTCATCGTGCTGGAGAGGTAAATACTCTTCATATACGTTCCCTTAGCCGAGGTCGGCTTAAGGCGAATAATCGTATTGATGAACTCTTGCGCATTATCTCTAATCTGCTCAGCAGAGAAAGAGATCTTGCCAATAGACGTGTGGATAATTCCAGCTTTGTCTACCTTAAAGTCTATCTTACCGGCTTTCACTTCGCGAACTGCATCACCGATTTCATTGGTTACCGTACCACTCTTTGGGTTAGGCATCAATCCACGAGGACCGAGCACACGCCCTAAAGCACCTACTTTACCCATTACACTCGGCATGGTGATGATCACGTCCACATCAGTCCAGCCTCCTTTGATTTTTTCTATGTACTCATCCAGCCCTACATAGTCAGCACCTGCCGCTTTGGCTTCCTCTTCCTTGTCGGCTGTACATAATGCCAATACGCGTACTTGCTTTCCGGTCCCATGGGGCAACGTAACCACGCCACGCACCATTTGGTTGGCCTTTCGCGGATCTACACCCAGTCGAACATCTATGTCGACAGAAGCATCGAACTTAGTAAAAGTAATTTCTTTCACCAGTTTAGAAGCTTCTTCCAAGGTGTATAATTTACCGGGTTCAACCTTTCCTTCGACCTCCTTCTGTTTCTTTGTCAGTTTACTCATCGTCAATCATTCAAATTACTAGAAGTGTCACTTAGTCGGGAATTCACCCTTCACCGCAATTCCCATACTGCGCGCAGTACCAGCAACCATTTTCATAGCGCTTTCTACTGTAAAGCAGTTCAGGTCGGCCATCTTATCTTCAGCTATCGCACGGACATCATCCCAAGTAAGCTCAGCAACCTTCTTACGATTAGGCTCTGCTGAACCTCCTTTTACCTTAGCCTTTTCAACGAGTTGAACAGCTACAGGAGGCGTCTTAACGATAAAGTCGAAAGATTTGTCGGAATAATAGGTAATCACCACAGGGAGTACCTTTCCAGCCTTGTCTTGCGTTCTGGCATTAAATTGCTTGCAAAACTCCATAATGTTGATCCCTTTTGCACCCAGTGCAGGACCAACGGGTGGTGACGGGTTAGCCGCACCTCCTTTTATTTGCAACTTGATCTGTCCAGCAATCTCTTTTGCCATTTTATTCTACTTTTCTTTTACTCGGGCAGTAACCGGTGATGTTACTTCCCATCCCACTTTTTCGGCAGAGAGGTCATTTGCAATACTTCTTGATGATGTGCATAAGCAAAGTTGGAAGCAAACCTACGCTTTTCATCTTCTTACAAACTCTTTATACCAAGCGACATCAATCACTTGGAGTGCGTAACCACTCTTACTCTTTCTCTACCTGCGTATATGAAAGCTCTAATGGAGTCTTTCTACCAAAGATCTTCACCATCACCTTGAGCTTCTTTTTATCTTGATAAACTTCTTCTACAGTAGCCACGAATCCGGAGAACGGACCATCAATAACTTTTACGCTCTCACCTTCCATAAATGATACATCATAGGTAGCCTCCTCGTCTCTGTCGTCTTGCTTACGCATCATACGCTCAACCTCATACATCGGTAGAGGCTCAGGCTTAGGCATACCCAAGAAACCCACAACATTAGGCAAGTTACGTAAAATAAAGATCGTATCGTTATTGAGTATAGCCTCAATAAGCATATACCCCGGCATAGAGGGGCGTTCCACTACGCGTTTTTTGGAACCACGCTGCACCATCACTTTCTCTGTAGGGATAAAGACATCAAAAAGATAGCCCTTGAGAGGAGCTATCTCGCGCTCCTTTTCAAGCATTTCTTTTACTTTGTCCTCCTTACCGGAGATAACCCTCAACACGTAATATTTACGTTCCGAGTGATCTTGCTCTGCCATGGTTTCCCCTTATTACTAATGGTTATACTGATTCAAATACCTATATACCTCTCTCTCCTATTATCCAATCGCCCAAGATTCCTATGCACTTTCAAAAAAAGAAAAGAACAGGAGTAGGGAAGGTGGATAACTAAATTACGAAGTTATAGATAAGTTTCATCAGATTTTCAAAAATCTGATCTACAATGAATACAAAAATAGCAATGATAACTGAAGCGATCATCACCACTACAGCACTATTCGTCAACTCTTTGCGAGTCGGCCAAGTGACCTTGTACACCAATTCATTGTACGAGTCCTTTACAGCCTGACCCATCTTGCTAAAAAATCCCATATCTATGCTATCTCTTCTATTCTTTACTCATGTAGTAATTCATACATAAGTTTTATTTCTTGGCACGGGTTGAGAGACTCGAACTCCCGACACTTGGTTTTGGAGACCAATGCTCTACCAACTGAGCTAAACCCGTAAGAACAGGAAAGTGGCGGCAAGGGAATTTACACTCACTACCGCACACTTACCCATCTCTTATTCAATACTGATTAACAGAAGATTGAATTAGTCTAAAAGCTCTGTAATCTGACCTGCACCTACCGTACGACCACCTTCACGGATAGCGAAGCGAAGTCCTACATTACATGCTACAGGAGAGATCAAGTCTACTTCAATCGTCACATTATCACCGGGCATTACCATTTCAGTTCCTTCGGGAAGCTTGATTTCACCGGTAACGTCAAGTGTACGGATGTAGAACTGAGGACGATACTTGTTCATAAAAGGAGTATGACGACCACCTTCTTCCTTCTTCAGGATATAAACCTCAGCCTTGAATTTGCTATGGGGCTTCACATCACCGGGGTGAGCTAATACCATACCACGCTTAATTTCATCCTTTTCAACACCACGGAGAAGAAGACCTACATTATCGCCTGCTTCACCTTCGTCAAGGATCTTTCTAAACATTTCCACACCAGTAACTACTGTCTTACGACCTTCAGCACCGAGACCGATCATCTGAACTTCATCGTTCACATGAACACGACCTGTTTCGATACGTCCTGTAGCTACAGTACCACGACCGGTAATAGAGAAAACGTCCTCAACCGGCATCAAGAAAGGTTTATCTACATCACGCTGGGGCAGAGGAATCCATTCGTCAACTGCATTCATCAGCTCCATAATTTTTTCAACCCATTTAGGATCGCCATTGAGCGCACCCAAAGCAGAACCGCGGATGATAGGGGTATTATCGCCATCGAAATTGTAGAAACTCAATAGCTCGCGCATATCCATTTCTACCAATTCAAGCATTTCTTCATCTTCAACAAGGTCGCACTTATTCATAAACACAACCAGTCTCGGAACGTTCACCTGACGTGCCAACAGAATATGTTCACGCGTCTGAGGCATAGGACCGTCAGTTGCAGCAACAACGATGATAGCGCCGTCCATCTGAGCGGCACCCGTAACCATGTTCTTCACATAGTCGGCGTGTCCCGGGCAGTCTACGTGTGCATAGTGACGATTAGCTGTTTCGTACTCTACGTGTGAGGTGTTAATAGTAATACCTCTTTCTTTTTCCTCAGGTGCGTTATCGATTGAATCGAAAGAACGCGCTTCCGTAAGGCCTGCGTCAGCCAATACCTTTGTAATGGCTGCCGTTAACGTGGTCTTACCGTGGTCCACGTGACCAATGGTACCGATGTTTACGTGCGGCTTGGTCCGATTAAAATGTTCTTTTGCCATGATACTTTTTGAGTTGTAATATAGTTTTTCTTTTGTATGTGCACAGCCTCGGCAGCACAATTACTCTTTTCTTTTTTCTTACCTAATAATTTCTGTCTGTACGTTTCCGGAATGCGTTTCCTTGTTTGCACCTTTACACCGCACAGAGCCGGTGCCGGGACTTGAACCCGGGACCTCTTCCTTACCAAGGAAGTGCTCTACCACTGAGCTACACAGGCAATACCACCACTTGGGCTTCTCTCGGCTTGCGTCCGGTGAAGTGCCATACGTCACGAACACAATTTCGGCAAGCCGACCACAAAGGTAGCAATAAAAATTGATCTACCAACTATGCGGAGCAAAAATAATTATTTTCTGCTATCTTTTGCCTTCTCAATCTGCCTTTTAAGGGCATCGATACTCAAATCAACCGCCTCTTCAAATGAAGCAGCCGTTTTTTCGGCAAATAGATCATTTCCCGGTATTCCTAAACGGATAGAGGCAAATTTATCTTTGCCCTCATTGCTTTTTACCTCCTTTAATACCACATCGGCATGGATCACCTCGTCAAAGAAACGATCCAGACGATCTAATTTTTTCTGAATAAAGGCTTCTAACGCCTTATCTGCGTCTAAATGAACGAATTGAATTCTTACTACCATGTTCTTTTCTTCAGCTTGTGCTCTTGGATGAGCGTGGTACATCTTCTGCAGCTCCTTGAAAGTAGTATGTGTGTAACGAACCGTTGTAGATAAACTACTATGCCCCAACAACTCTTTAACGGCGGTCAAGTCAGCTCCCTCGTTTAGCATATCGGTAGCGAAGGAATGCCGCAACGTATGCGGACCGCGTCTTGCCAAGCCAGGTATCATATCTAAGTGTTTTCTTACAACTCTGTACACTCTATCCACCCCCATAGGCTCTGCCCTCAAAGTAACAAAAAAAAACTGAGAATTGCCAACACATTTTCCCCTAAGAAGTAGGTATTGTTTAATACGCTCCTTTAATCTGCTTCCAAAAGGGATAATTCGCTCCTTATCTCCCTTTCCTAAAACGCGTAATAGAGACTCATCAACGCGTACATCTGTGTTCTTCAATCCCGCCAATTCACTGCGACGCATCCCCGTCTCATATAGCATTTCCACAATGAGACGATCTCTCACCTCCTCAAAATCATCCTCATTAATTGGCGCATCGATCAGAGCAGCACTTTCTCGCTCTGTGAGATAGGCCGGCAATACTTTTTCCTGTTTGGGACCTTTCAGTCCTTGGGTCGGATTAGCCGTAATAGCTCCTTCTCGAAAAAGATATCGATAGAAACTCTTCGTTACACTCAACTTACGAAGTACAGAGCCACTCTTCAGGCCACTATCCATCAAGTGAGATATCCACCCACGCACTATATCTCGATCACCGGCAGAAGGGAGGAACGTATCATCGCTAACCATGACTGCATAGTCATAATAAGCAAGCACATCTTTTGTGTAATACGCCACGGTGTGATCCGCATAGTTTCGCTCGTACTGCAACCACAGCACAAAGCGAGAGAGCATATCTTCTCGTGTGACCTGCTTCGATATATTTTGCCCTCTATCCATACGATTCGCTCTAACCGGCAAAACCTCTTGAGCAACTTGCCAGTTGCCTCAAGAGGGAATAATAATATAGAGAGAAGTATTCTCTTCCTCGAAAATAAAAAGTAGGTTAAGAGGAGAGCTTAATTTTCCTCGGCGTCGCGTAGGCGTTGAATATAGATAGCTTTCTCCCTCTGCTTACGCCTCAACTCAGAAGGTTTAACAAAAGCTTGTCTGCTACGCAATTCACGCATTCTTCCTGTGCGGTCAAATTTCCTTTTATAGCGTCTCAGAGCGCGTTCTATATTGTCTTCCTCTCTTACCGGTACTACTATCATGCTTTTACTTTCTTATATGCTTTCTTAATGTTCGTTTTCGTCTTATAGTAAGCTGCTGCAAAGGGTTATCCCACAAAAGGAGATGCTATCCTCGGCTTCAGTGGGTGCAAAGGTAATAAATTATTGCAGAATAGAATTATTTTCCTTGTCTATTCATCTATTTTTGCTGATACGCTAATGAGAAGTCAGTAAGGGGAATCACTTCACGGAGATAGGAATTGTACGGAAGCTTTCATTACTACAAAAAAAGATCAATACATTTCATCTAAAAGATACAGATCTTTTCATTGAAACTTATAGATGTTTTAGACGAAAAATACAGATGTTTTTTCTACCCCTTTTACGCTTTTCACAGAGCAGCTACAAATTAAGGAGTGAAGAAGATGTCTTTATTAAAGGTGAAATGCATTGCTCTTCATAGGCAAACTCTTGGTCAGCTGACTCTTTTTATGTTACTTTGCGGGCCACAACATGATGATAATGGACAAAATCTTTCAAGAATAAAGCATTTACAACCCAAATATCAAAAGTAAAATGAAGAAAACAATTACTCTATTGACCCTTTTCTTGTTGGTCGCCTTTGCGTTACCGGCTCAGAAGGGACAAATCTTCCAAACAGGTAGCGAAGGACCTGTTTTCAGCTACGATGTAGTAGCCGGGGAACCACGCCCCTATTATGACTCGGGAGGTCCTGAAAATAACATGAGGGACACCCAAAATATGACCATTATCCAACTCAAACCGGTCAATGCGGATTCACACATCACCATTGTCTTTGAAGAAATGGAAATCGGAGACAATGACCATATGCGGTTCTATGCCGGAGCCATTGAACTGTGGAATGGGGCGGACGAAGATGGCGAATATTACTACGATTGGCCCAAAGGAATAACACCTATACTAGCACTTAAGGGAAACCCTGACAATCCAAAATTCTCTGTTATTTCTAACTCCCCCGATGGCTGTATGTCAGTTGCTTTTCAACACAATTCAACTGCCAAGGGATGGAAAGGCATGATCTATTGCGTAAAGAATGGAGACCCCGAACCCAGCGTAGGCGGAGAACCGGGAATTTCCTTTACTACAAACAAAGAAGTAGGCAGCAAGATCACCCTTTCAGTAACTGCTAACGGAGAAGTAAGTGCCTCCGGATTGAAACTTCCTGATGGTCAAAGCAACTTAACGAAGGACAAAGAGGTATCCTACGAAATAACGAGTCAGGACATTCGGCTCACCGGAGACATTACCAAATTAGAAGTGCACAATAATGGGCTCCAAACGCTTAACTTGGACGAGGCTAAGAACCTAACAAGCCTTGAGTGTAGTTATAACCAAATACAAGCTCTTGACTTTTCACATAACGCTCTAATAAAGAGAATTAAGTGTGAAAACAACCAACTTGCTACGCTTACTTTGACAGGCTGTAGCAGCCTTGATTATTTGGATTGCACCGGCAACAAGTTAAATGCGCTTGATCTTTCTACAAATACCAGTATGTGGTCGTTATGGTGCGAATCTAACCAATTCACTTCGTTAGACGTATCTATGTGTAAGGATCTGATGTACTTCGCATGTTCAGGCAATCAGCTTACGGAGCTTAATCTAAGTAAGAATGCAGAGCTAGCACATATCTTCTGTAGTGAAAATAAAATTTCCTCATTGGATCTCTCAACCTGTGGGAAGCTCAACACGGTAGCTGTTTATGACAATCCTTTGGAATCGCTCAAATTGCCTACTGCGACTTCATTAGAGTTCATATCTATCTATCGGACTAAACTCAGCCATGAAAGCCTCCGTACAATAATAGAGGGATTACCATCGCGCTTTGATGCCAACAACACTCCTTTAGATCCTGCCGGATCACTTACCGTACAAGTTAAGGGAGAAAAAAGCCCCATGAAGGTATTTGACAAAGATATTAAGGATGCTGAAGCTAAGAACTGGAAGTTACTCCAGTATGACGAAGATACCGATGAGGTGACAAACCCCACTTATAAAGAAGAGATCGCTTCAAATAAGGCTTGGCAAATAGTCGTACTCAAGGATGTGCTCACCATCAAGAATGCGCCTTTAGGCAAAGAGGTTACACTCCATGGCATAGACGGCACCCTATACCTGAGAAACACTCTTACTACTGAGACAACTACCTTGGATATAAGCAAAATTCCCTCAGGAGTCTATGTAGTAACGATTGAAAATGTAAGTAGCACCATTATCAAATAGAGCGTTTTTAAAAGGGCGCGAATAAGCTATTCACATTAGAAATTCCAAAAGGGCAGTACTGGTTTTCAGTACTGCCCTTTTTCAAAGTTACTCTTTTGTATTAAGGTCTCTATTCAGCCTCCTTGAGAAGGGGTACATCAACCCAGCGGGCTGTCGGATAGCGTGTTTTCAGTAGATGTTGTAAATATTTGCGGCTTTCGCTATCTATTGGCTTCTCTTCATTTGGATAAGCATTGTAAAGTAGATAGCGCAGGGGAATACGACGTTTGTCTAATGCTTCCAAACTCAGCAGAGTATGATTCAAACTTCCCAATCGGCCACATGTGACTAATGCCATTGCATAACCACTCTCTGCCACAAAATCAATTGTTAGTAAGTTTTCCTTGAGTAGCACCATCAAACCGCCTGCTCCCTCCATTAAAACCACCTCATAGCCCAAGTCTAATAGTTTTTTATTATCCTCACGAATATGCTCTGGATCAATACCGGCACCGTCCATTGCAGCAGCCAAATGTGGAGAGGCCGGATAAGTAAAAAGATAACTATTACGGTAGTGCTGGGCTACTTCGTCATCAGTTAAAAAGGGAGCAATCCGATTATGCTTTGAAAGATCCTCACTCACCCCATGCATGCCTGTCTCTACCGGTTTAGAGGTAGTTACCTTGATACCCTCTTGGTGCAGGAGTGTAGCCAAATAACCGGTAGCAGCCGTTTTCCCTATTCCCGTATCTATACCGCTTACAAATATGATCTCTTTGTTCATTGTATTTTGCTCTTATAAAAGGTTATCCATTACAGCTACAAAGTTACCGCATCAACATAAAAGAGCACCAATATTGGCATACAAATCAATAAGTTGATTAATCACACTCTACTATAAGAAAGGCGATTGTCGTTAATCAGAAATTATTTTGTACCTTTGCCAACTGAAAGCGCAATATCCGTAATGATCGGTCACCAAGGTCATGATGCTAACCCCTTGAGTGATTCATATTAGTCGGCTAACGTGCTAAAAAAGAATATTATAGTAATATAAACTATGGGTCCGGCCACAGCAGTTCGGGCTCACAACAGAATAGAAGCAATGTCACGAGTTTGTCAAATAACCGGTAAACGTGCTATATCCGGTAACAATGTGTCGCACTCCAATCATCGCACGAGGCGACAGTTTGACGTCAACCTCTTCACAAAGAAGTTCTACTGGCCGGAAGAGGACTGCTGGATCAGACTTAAAGTATCCGCAACAGGGCTGCGTTTAATTAACCGCATTGGCCTTAACGAAGCAATTAAAAGAGCTGTGGAGAAAGGGTACCTCACCGAGGCTACCATTCTTGAGGCACCGACTAAGTAAGGGAGGAAAAGAAGATGTCGAAGAAAGGTAAAGACGCAAGAGGGCAAGTGATCCTCGAATGCACGGAAATGAAAGAAAGTGGTCTGCCCGGCACTAGCCGCTACATCACGACCAAAAATAAGAAGAATACAACCCAACGCTTGGAGCTTAAGAAGTATAATCCTATCCTCAAGCGCTACACGATTCATCGTGAGATAAAGTAAATCATTGGAGAGAGCGTAATATACCATGGCAAAAAAATCAGTTGCAACATTTAGAGGCGGTAGTAAAGACGGCCGCGCCTACTCCAAAGTAATCCGTATGGAGAAATCTCCTAAAACGGGTGCGTACTGCTTTAAAGAAGAAATGGTACTTAACGAAGCAGTAGACGATTGGTTTAAGGCAACAAAGTAAGTACTATTTATATCACGGATTAGGCTTGTAGAAGATAATCGTATTAGACAGACTCTCAAGAAGTAGAAAGTGCTCTACTTTCTCAGAAGTTGAGAGAGTCCTTTAAGAGACTAACACAAGCACTTCGCCTAAATAGCACAGTTTTACTGTAGATAGAAAGAAGAGAATGCACGAATGCATTCTCTTCTTTCTATTTATGGTAACGACTACTCTACCTAACGATTTCTTTTGCGCTTCTGCAAATACAAAGATCTATAGCAAGAAAAATCAAGGTACTGGGTTTGGTTCATTAGGATTGGTGGAGTCATTTCCGTACATATTGCTTCCTAATATATTCACATGCCCCTTGAGATGGTAATCCACTCCGTCAGCTCCTTTGGCAATAATTACATAGTAATACGCACCGGTAGGTACAGGCTTTCCATTAAAAGTGGCATCCCATCCTTCGTCCGGATTGTCCCAAGTAAAAAGCAGATTACCCCACGCATTGTAGATATAGCCTTTAAACTCTACTAAAGAGCGGTGAGCGACTCGAAAAGTATCATTTATTCCGGGCGAAGAGAAAGGACTAAAGGCATTCGGCACCTCCAAGCGAGAAGCAGCAATATCGATCACATATTGTTCACCGGATGTATTGCATTGTGCACTTCGCGAAATAGCCTCTACCATAACTGTGTAACTCCCCATCTCAGTAAATATAAACGAGGTTTCGGCCCCCTCAGCTCTAAAAATAATAGAGGCATCCTCCTCCCCCGTATTACGTCCGCGTGCTATACGCCATGAGTAGCGGGCAGCTGCCGGTTCATTGGCGAAGGCTTGCATAGTAAGCTCCACAGGGGCACTAATAACTCGAGATTGGTTATTTAATGTATCTGCACTGCTTTTTTCTATCGTATAAAGAGCATGCAACTCTATACGCTGTGCCTCCAGCATATTACTTTCAAGAGGAGGATACCCAATTCCTAAAAGCTCAGTATACTGATCTCCTAAAAGCTTAAACGAAGTATCGGCAAGAGGCGCATAAAGCGTCAAGTACTCCTGTTGTGGAGTGAGAAGCTCTTCTTTTTGTTCTTCATGGAAAGCATGTGTTTCCTCATCATACTTCATATCAGTATAGGAAATTCTGAACTGCCTCTCTAATGGTTTTTCTACACCTTGCGGTGTATGGCACGACCAGGTTGCAAAGGGAGTATCTGCGCTCACTCTAATAAGCTCGCAAGGCACCTCTTCATCATAAGATACCTTTAGTTGCTCACTGGGAAGAGGGACACTTTCATATTGAGCGAACCAATAATAATCGGGCAATCCGGATGCTTTTTCTACGATGTAGCCGCAATTCAACTGAGGGGTATTCAACTCAAAGCAGTTATTTTCAAACGAAGCATTAGCGACCTCCTCACGATCTGCCGCTGATTTTCTGTAAAAGTAAAGCTTGCTTCCTGCTTGAGACTCAATCCGGAGCGTATAAGCATTATTGACTACATGCACTACATAGCAATGCATCCGCTCACCTTCCGGAGAGCGCACCTCAGCTAATCTACACCCATCTCCACTTACTTGTGCCGTAGCTAAGACAGGTAATAAGCCGAGGAGGAAAAACAAAATTCGCTTCATAACGGAATACTATGGAATGTTTCATTAAAAGATCCTTGCCAAAGGAATGTTCCCCGGGGAAGAGACTCAATCCACATTTGGGGCTTTTCCTTAAAAAGGCCATAGACAGCTGATCCACTTCCACTCAGCGAGGCATAATACGCACCTTTATCTATTAAAGTCTGTTTCAGGGTTGCTAACTGGGGATAGCGAGGAAAAAGTGCCGTCTCAAATTGATTTACTAACCGTGTGCAAGTGAAATACTCTGCTCTACTCCACTCTCTCTTTAAATATCCCTTTGAGGAAGAATCGTTGGCAACAAGAGCATATGCTTCTTTTGTGCTTATTGCTAATGGAGGCTTCACTACTACCACATAAGAGCATCGCAGCTCTTCCGGCAACTCAACCGGCTCTAAGTCAGTTCCTATACCTGTAGCTAACATGGGGCCATCATAGATAAAGAAGGGAGTATCCGCTCCTGCCACGGCAGCAACAGAAGCAAGTTCAGCCTTTGTTAGTCGCAGATGTAATAAATCATTCACAGCTCTTAAGGCTACTGCAGCATCGGAGGATCCTCCTCCTAATCCGGCCTCTGAGGGGATACGCTTCACTAATTCAATACGCAAGGGAGGAACTTCGCAGCCTCTACTTCTAAGTTCTTGTAGTACTTTTAAAATACTGTTGCTTGCAGCAGCGCCTTTGATAGGAAGCCCCTTGATATAAAGAGCATCCTCTACAAGTCCCTCCGGTTGGGTTATCTCAATAATATCGCAGAGGGGTATAGGGACAAGACACGTCTCGATCGTGTGATAGCCATCCGCACGTTGTCCGGTGATATATAGTCCAATATTAATCTTAGCAGGTGCAAATCTAAGCATACTATATACTATGAATTAGCTTTCTCCAGCATAGTTACTGTTTCAGGGAAGAAATAACGCTTACGCTCTTCCTCCGTACCATTCTTATAAGCTCTATAAGGTTCAGATTTGCGAAGCAACATACTTTTAATCATGGGGGCTAACAACCAAGCCCCTATCCGCTTCCATAAGGGAGTTGCACGGTGGGTCATTTCATAAAGAGACTGAAGCGTATCACGACGGAAGTGAACAATATTTTCCAACTCTCCTCCATCCACATAGATACCGCAGTGATAATTATGCTCAGCAAAAGCCCCTTCGGGAAAGTTCAAGTCCCCCAAGCCGGCAATTTGAAAGTTTTGCTGCAAGAATTCTTCATAATCCACTCTGCATTGTTCACCCCCTCCCAAGTTAAAGGTTTTTCCTTTGAGTTCATCAAGATGATCAATAGCATTTACAAAGGCCCTTGCCGTATCACGTGGTGTAGTAAATTCCATAGGAGTAGCCAACGGCATCAGAAACATAATCCCCGACATATGATGATTACCTGCACCCATAATAGCAGAAAGTCGAAAGATACAAGTATTAAGTTTACTCTCCCTAACCATTTGCTCCATCTTGACTTTAGTAACTGCATAGTTGTCTCCATAAGAGGGGCAGATAGGATCTCCTACACGTATCTCGGGATTACGGATTCTATCCCCATATACAGCAACAGAAGAGCTGAAGAGTAAAAAGCTGCCGGGAGAATTTCGTTCTAAGCTATCTATCAAGTTGCGTGTTCCGCCCACATTGATCTTTTCAGTCAACTGGGGATCATTGTATGCCATCGGGGGAATGAGCGAAGCAAAGTGGAAGGTCACGTCTACTCCACGCGTTGCCTCTTCAAGTGTTTGCATCTTGGTTATATCTCCGTATTTTGGCTTTATACGACGTTTGATCCTTTCTTTTAGCTTATCAAATATAGCAACCGTCTTCTTTGTTTTAAGGTCAAAGGCTCTTATCTCATACCGACCCGACATTTTAGCAAGCTGCAAAAGAGCCTCTTTGCCCACATTTCCGGTTGCACCCGTTATGAGAATAACTTTTTTCTTTTGCGCATTCATACTCTTCTCCTCCACATATTAAAAGCTCTTCTCCCAACAAATTGGGGAGTCCTACTACAAATATAGTAAGGCTCCCCAGTTTTTCCTAACAAAAACCTATCTGGTTTTTCTTTAGCGTATGCCCAACTTAGCTTTTATTGTGGAGGGAATAGCATCTTTGTGCACAACTATATTCATAGTACGTCCTGCCACATAAGCTTCACTTACATACCAAATACCCTTATAAGCACCGGCCTCGCCCCAAGAGTTCTTAATCATGAAGAAAGGACGCCCTGCCTGATTCTTTGCCTTTCCATAAATAACCATACCGTGGTCATCAGTCAAGGTGTAATTATCATAGCACTCTTGACGATATTCCTGAGTTGGCTTAATTTCCGGGCAATTAGGATCGTTGATCATCTTTCTAATAGCAGCCTGACGCTCACCATAGCTAAGGCCAATCCAGCGAGCTTGGTCACTACCGGCTGTTTCGATAGCTTCTATATCAGCCAATACACCGATACCGTCGCGATTGAAACCTACTTCACTTACATCAGCACCCCATGCGATAGGATAACCCTTATCAATTGCATTGTTCATTACTTGGATAAGCTCCTCAATAGGAATATTCCAAGAACTGCTCCAACGCCAATTATCCTCTATTTCGAGGGGGAATTGAGTATAGAAAGGATGATGGGTATAACTTGTTAGCGATACATAATCATCAAAATTCAAGCCCAATGTAGCGGCATAGCTCTTCGGGGTATAAGTCTTACCTTGGTACGTAAACTGTGTCGGCACTTCACCTAAATAAGAGGCTATAATGGCAGCATGTGCTTGCTTCCAGGAAGTAGATAGACGCCCATTAGGGTTCTTTATTACTGCATCTAAGTAAGCCTTACTTGCATCAGCTAGCTCACTATGGCTATTTTTCTTTGTTCCATAATTCAAGCCAGTCATTACCTCTTCCGGCACGATTCCATAGTGTTTGAGCACATAGAGGACATCGTAGAAAGAGCCTCCTTGTGAATAGTTGAGCTTGCCATGCAAACGTACGTATCTATCCGCCTTATCACGATAAGACATACTTACAGGAAACATATCCGAAAGGTCCGTTTCCGGTTTTCCTACACGGAGCATTTCAGCTTCTATGAAACCAATTGCCGAGTAAGACCAGCAAGTTCCCGAGTTGGCCTGATCTCGAACAGGTGTAATGGGCAATTCCTTTACTACCGTAAACTGATTTGTTTCGCTCTCTTTTTCTTGTGCTGCCAACGGCATGATGGCCATGGTAATTAGCAGCAGAGGTAAAATAATTCTTTTTGTCATTTCTATGAATATTGTTATAGGTGTTAATTACTACTTTTGGGGAGTTTACCGACCTTTCTCATATAAGTCTAATTCCTCAAATAATTTCTTGAGGGAAGGCTTCTTTTTTATCTCGTCTGATATCCACTCCCGCGGATTATGTATATGTGAAATTTGCTCAGGAGAAGCCACATCTACTTGTAGCCTAAGGGGCTTTTGGAGCAATTTGGATAGACACCCCAAAAGTGTTTGTTCCTCCTTTAATAGAGTTTCTCGCTGCGCTTCTTCTCTTACGGTAAAGTGCACTATTCCCCCTTTGTGCATCGTAGGGAATAGGGAGTTCATGAACTTCCTGGAGGGGTCGTTCATATTGCTATGCTCCTTGTAATCAGCCCAAGCATCTAACAAGGACACCGGGGTTGAAGCACCCTTCGGCTCAGTCTTTTTATTTTGCTCAGTACTCCGCAAACTAACCACCCCTTTGGTTAGTGGGTTGCGTGCTATAGGCCGTCCACTGGGAGAGGCCGGCTGTGCTGCTGTGGCGCCCTGTTGCGGAGAGGCAGCTACAGAGGGTGAAGAAGCAGGAGCGGGTGTAGTTGGTTGAGGGGATGATGCAGCTGATTGGTTCGAAGAAGTTACAGGCTGATTAGAGACAGAGACTGCACTTTTCAATTCCTTTGAAAGCGCGAGACCTAATAAAGTCATTTCTACCAAAAGGCGCTTTCCGTTAGCCATACGGTACTGTCGCTCACAGTCCATCAATTTAGCGATAGTAGTGTACAATGCAGGCTTTCCTATAGAGCGTGCCAATACAACGTAAGCAGTTTTATCTACTTCTGCTATTTGGGCTATGGGAAGCGTTTCGTCCTCAACAGCAAGGAAAAGATTTCGATAAAAGGCACTCAGTCCTGTTATAATAGCTTTTCCGTCAAAGCCATCCGCATATATTTCATCCAGCAGCCCAAGCAACTTGGCACTATCTCCTCGATGCAGACAATTTGCTATTTGGAAGAAGGTGTCTTTATCTAATATATGTAAGCTGTCGACAGTTTGCTTATAGGTAATCTGCCCATCTCCAAAACCTGCGATACGGTCAAAAAGAGAAAGAGCATCTCTCATTCCTCCATCGGCATGCCTTGCTATAATAGCCAAAGCCTCCTCTTCGGCCGGTATCTGCTCATTGTGAGCAACTAGCTTTAACTGTCGTACAATTACATCTTCCGGAATAGGTCTAAAATCATATACCTGACAACGCGAAAGGATGGTTGGCAAAATCATCTGCTTCTCCGTTGTAGCCAAGATAAAGACCACATAGGAAGGAGGCTCTTCCAATGTTTTAAGGAACGCATTGAAAGCCTGCTTCGAGAGCATATGTACCTCATCGATGATGTAGACCTTGTGCTTTCCGGTCTGTGGGGGTACATTAACCTCCTCAATAAGTCGTCTGATGTCGTCCGTAGAGTTGTTGGATGCTGCATCCAACTCATATACGGAGAGGCTTTGCTGACGCTCAAAAGCACGACAAGCATCGCAGTGTCCGCAAGCCTCTCCCTCCGGGGTTAGCTCAAGGCAGTTTATTGTTTTGGCAAAGATACGTGCAGCACTCGTCTTACCGACTCCCCGAGGGCCACAGAACAAGTATGCATGCGCTATTTTATTCTGACGAATAGAGCGCTGCAGGGTGGCACTTATGGCCTCTTGTCCTACTAACTCCCCGAAGGTTGCTGGACGATACTTCCTCGCAGAGACGACGAATCTGTCTGCCATGTACTACCTGCCCTAAGAATTATATTTTTGCTAACGCTTGATCAAGGTCAGCTATTATATCCTCTACATCCTCCAATCCTACAGAGAGGCGAACCATACCTTCGGATATATCTGCTGCAGCACGCTCTTCAGGTGTGTAAGGAGAGTGTGTCATAGAAGCCGGATGCTCAATAAGCGTCTCTGCATCACCTAAGCTAACGGCAAGTGTGCAGAGATGTACATTATTCATCAGTGTACGTCCCGCTTCAAGACCACCCTTCACTTCAAAAGCAATCATTGCTCCGGGAAGCTTCATATACTTATCTGCTAATGCCTTCTGTGGGAAGCTGTCCAGCCCAGGATAAGTTACAGAGGCGACCTTTGGATGCTTTTCAAGGAATTGTGCCACCTTCATAGCATTTTCGCAGTGGCGCTCCATACGTATATGAAGCGTTTTCAATCCACGCCCGATCAAGAAAGCATCAAACGGAGCCAATACAGCACCCGAAAGATCCTTAATTCCCACTAAACGAACTTGATCAATATACTCTTTCTTACCGGCAACAAATCCTGCGATCACATCACCATGACCATTGATATACTTGGTAGCTGAGTGCACCACTGCATCTACTCCCCATTCCAAAGGACGGCAGAGGTAAGGCGAGCAATATGTATTATCGGCTATCACCATTACACCCTCTTGGCTATGTGCGATCTTAGCAATCGCTTCCAAGTCTGCCATATACATATTGGGGTTTGCCGGTGACTCAAGATAGACCAGTTTTGTATTGGGACGCATAGCGCGGCGCACATTCTCCGGATCTCTTGTATCCACAAAAGTCACCTCCACACCAAAGCGACTCAGTCCGTGCTCCAAGAATGAGTAGGTACACCCATAAAGAGTTTTACCTGCAACGATATGATCTCCTGCACTAACGGCTACCCAAATAGCACTTACAATAGCACCGATACCGCTTCCGGCACCTACAGCAGCTTCTGCACCTTCAAGGGCAGCTACCTTTTCCTCCACTGAAGTGTCCGTGGGGTTGCCTAAGCGAGTATAGATGTAACCATCTTCCTCTAATGCGAAGCGGCGTCCGCCTTGCTCAGCACTATCAAATACGAAAGTTGAGGTTTGATAGATTGGCATGGCTAAAGTACCATGCATGTTGTGCTCGGCGCCTGCGTGAATGCTTTTTGTAGCAAAGCCCGATTTTTTTAGTTCTTCCGGGGTCATCATAGTTTTTTATGTATTTGTCTTAGTTACTTTCAGTTTGTACAAAGCCATCTCTCTTCTTACGATATTTTGGGTGGCTCATCCACTCAAGGCTTTTTGACAGATCCTTTGAGTTCATCGTTGCGAAGTTACTACATTTCACTCACTTTGCCAAAGAAAAAACACCCTGTATTGACCGAATTCCCCATACAATACTTAAATGCCGCTCCCGTATCTCCACATATATTAATTACTTCTATTTCCCTACTCTAATTCGGGGATAAAAGGGTGACAAAGATATTTTGGAATAGAGAGCTATAGCATTGCAAAAAAAAAGATATGGACCTTTCAATTAAAAGATCCATATCTTAGCAACCAAAGTTTCTGATAAAAAAAATGAAAGATCCGTATCTTTTTCAGAAGAGAAAAGTAGGTTACTCAACCCACTGTATGTAGTCTGCTTTTCGAGGTGCAGCTTGAGGAATTTCTCCGGCAGCATAACCGACAATACAGTTTGCGATGCCCACATAATTATCCCCTATTCCCCATTGCTTAAGGATTTGCTTACCCTCCTTACTTTCAAACATTACATCAGCGCCATGCACCCAACAAGTGGCCAAACCCAAGGCATGAGCTGCATTGAGCATATTGTCCATTACAACGCTTCCATCGTACAGATAGGTTGGCACACTCTTATCTGCCAATACGACGATCACTACCGGTGCACCATAAAAAGGATCGCTTTCTCCGCCACGTAAATTCATATTTAGTCGAGATAAGCGATCGCGTTCTGCACGATTGGTTACAACAACTATCTTTGCAGACTGCTTCCCTAAACCACTTGGTGCGTAGCTACCGGCTTCAGTAACCAAAGCGAGTAGCTCTTTTGAGGGCATCTCATCTTGGTACTGCCTCACGCTGCGTCGTGTTTTAAAGAGCGCTATTTTCTCCTCATTGGTCAAAGTGGGTTTACTTTGCTCTTTCTCTCGAGTACAGCCTATACTGCCCAATAATAACACAACAGAAGCTACACAGGCACTGAAAAGTATTGATCGCTTTATTCTCACTTGTTTTTCACTATCTAATTTCATTATTACGTAATACGAAGATACGAAATGTCTCTTAAATAATATGCCAATCAAACTGTTTTATGCGTAAATAATATTGACACGTTCTATAATACTGTTTCTTCTCTTGGCAAAGAGGGGCAAAATTGGTTACTTTGCATACTATAATATGCGAGCAACAGACAACTGACTTATGAGCTTCTTCAAAAAACTTTTTTCAAAAACAAATGATAGCGCTCTACCGAGTAAGACGGAAGAGACGGCTACTTCTCACACAGCTACTAATATATCCGAAGGCGATGAAGAAGTGCCTCGGGAGCAAAAGCAACGGATGCGCAATGCCGAATCGCTTAAATTCGACGGACTCCGTTTACTGCGTGCAGGATATGTTACACAAGCTTTAGAATACTTAGCTCGTTCAGTTGAGTTAAATCCCGAGTTTGAAAATCGCTACTATTATGCCAGTGCTTTGACTCGCTTAGGGAAAAATAGCGAAGCAATAGAGATATACAAGAGCCTGTCTCAGGAAGCTCCTGAGCATACTGCCCTTCACTTATCACTGCTTAACCTACTGGTTACGGAAGAACGCTATGCAGAGGCTTCCGAATGCTTTACAAAGACATCGGCTCTATCATTAGACGATGCCGAAGAGGCGCTTTTGCGCTTCTATGAAGCAATGCTTGCTGTAGGAGAAGAAGATTATGATCGTGCCATTGAGGCAGCTGACCGCTCCCTATCTCTTCAAGCGGATCACCCGCGGGTGGCTCTCTACAAAACAAAAGCCCTTTTGCTGGCCAATCGGTTAGAGGAAGCCGAAAGCTGGATCAAGGATATGCGTCAGCGCTTTCCGGAAGAAGAGCGATTTGCACTATATGCAGCTACAATAGCGGCCGAACGCAGGCAACCGGAGAAGGAAGAAAAGGCACTCAAAGAGGCGATTGATATAGATCCTTTTAATGAAGAGGCTCACCTGCGTTTAGCAGCTCTCTATGAAACTCAGGGACATATAGAGGCGGCTATCGCTCTGCTAAGCCCCTTTTACGAAGAAGAGCACGCTACAGTTCGCATGAAGCGATGTCTTGCTGACCTTTATCGCAAACAGGACAATCCGGAGAAAGCGGATAAAGTGCTGGAGAGTATCAACGAGGAAGATATACAACAAGAGGGAGCAGAGGCAGACTTCAGTTCGCTCTATACCAACGGGCTATACTAATCCACTGGCATGGCTAAGCAAAAGTGGTACACTGTATGGGTAGGAGCGGAAACAGGTATATTTGATTCATGGGAGGAATGCCGCAGTTATGTAGAAGGCTATAAAGGAGCTCGCTACAAATCTTTCTCCTCTCGTAAAGAAGCCGAGGAAGCATTAGGCATACATCCGGATGCATTTCGTTCTACTCACAAAAAAGGATCAGTAGGAACAACTAGATCCGTCCATGCCGAAGGGGTAATAGCTCGTAGTATAGCCGTGGACGGAGCTACCAGTGGTAATCCGGGACCTGCCGAGTATAGAGGCGTGTGGGTAGATACAGGAGAGATCATTTTTACCTCCCCGTTGTTTGAGGGGACGAACAATATTGCAGAGTTTCTTGCCATCGTTCATGCCATGGCGCTCTGTATCAAAACAGGCCAAAGCATCCCTATCTATTCCGACAGCCAAACAGCCATCAAGTGGGTTACAGTAGGGAAAGCAAAAAGTACTATACCGCACACCCAACGTTTTGAGCGTGCCCATCAACTAATTGCCCGAGCTGAGGCTTGGCTGGCAGGACATCCGAAGGAAACTCGTCCTCCTTTACTCAAATGGAAGACAGAGCTGTGGGGCGAGATACCGGCTGACTATGGACGCAAATAGACTTCCCCGCCTATGGCTACTGAATATAGGCAACGAAGTAGCCTTAGGCAGTAAGGCGATACATTACACTCCTTCTCGATTGGTACGACAGATGCGTCGTGACCTTTCAGCCTTGCCGGCTTTTTTTGCTGGTGATAACCCACTTGATGCCGTTTGGATTGAGGATGGGTTACCCTCTTTACCGGAGAGAAGTTGCCTACCTGCGAGACAATGCTATACGACAAAGCAGCTACTGCAAGCCGACTTCGATACACCTTTTCAGTTAGAGCTTTGGGGAAGAGAGCCCTCTCTTGTCCAACAGCTCATAAGGCATTACCCGGAGTTATTCGATAAGAAGATCATACCCCCTACTACAAAGCAACTACCCAATAGTTTTTTTGACCGAACCCTAACGGCAAGCTTTCTAAAGGAATGGGATATACCGACTCCTTCAATTATAAACAATGACCAAGAACTGAAGAGGTTTGCCAACGAATTGTCGCAAGATAAGTTTGTCATCAAACAACCATTCAGCTCGTCCGGTAGGGGCATTCACCTCGTTAATTCCAAGGAATACTCCAAGGTTCGTTGCAAATATCCACTAATTGCAGAGCCCTATTACGAAAAAGTATCTGATTGGGCGATAGAATACACAATTGAAGGGAACAAATATATTTGTAAAGAGGCACTATCGCACTTTTACACCGACCACTTTCGCTATATAGGCAACACGGTTTGTTCTCAAGAAATGCTTTTGCAGCGTCTTACAAATGAGGTAGGAAGCAGTATTATCGAACACGTAGTAGAAGCACACAAGAAGTTTCTCCTTCGCGAAGTTGTCCCCTACTACCAAGGTCCTGTAGGAATCGATATGATGAGCTACCGCAAGGGGAATACATTATGCCTGCACCCCTTCGTAGAGATCAATATACGACACACCATGGGGAGTGTGGCAGAACGTCTATTCTCCCACTACGGATACAACGACAAGGAATACTTCCTGCAGATTGAGCATTTGCCATCTCTAGAGGAAGAGGGCAACAATCCCTGCGAAAAGCCATACTTTGATTCAAACGGTAGACTTATTAGTGGAAAGATGTGGCTAAGTGGACGAGATGAAACGAGTCGCTTTGGAGCAAGTCTTAGCGCACTTCCTTAAATGTTCTTAGCCACCGTTTATAATTTGGGTAACGGGTCAATAAGAAAAGGCAAGGCCTTCCTTTAGAAGATGCTACAGAAACAATTGATACGACACGCACAGAATACCTACGTGAGCAGGTCAGAATACCCAAATAACGTATCAAGAAAAGATATCATGCGAGTACCTCCAGCCACAACCGGGCTTATAAAGGCTCGTATAGGGGTTACAAAAGAGGAATGAGGCTCTGTGAAAGACGATCATAACGAGGGATAAGTGTATCTACATCTCTTTTCAGACAGGCCGCTATCACCTCATATGAAAGAAAAGCTCTTAGCCGCCTAAAGTGTTCTCCTTTGCTAATAGCTTCTATGGGGTCATCACCTATTTCACGAGCTGCCAAAATAGCCAAGTAAGCCGCATCATCCAATTGTAGGGATACATTCTCCTTCATTAGGCTATCTGCCAGGTATCCGGCAAATAAACTATCTTCCAAACTTGCCTGCCCCATCCAACCGGCACCTACGACAAGAAGTGAAGCCTCAGCGTAATCCCTTACAATAAGTTCAGTCAATGCACCTATATTAGTGAAAGCGCCTATCAGTATTTCCGCCTGACTGTATGCTTCTATGCCCTTAATCGTAGCGGTCCCATTAGTAGTAGTGAGATAAATGTCCTTTCCGGCCACTACTTCCGGAGTATAAGTTGCCGGATCATTACCAAGCTGCGCAGCACCAATACGCTTTCCTCCTCGCTCAGCTGCTACTATCACATTTGCTTCACCAATATGAGCCAATGCCTCCTCAAGAGAGGCAACGGGAATCACACGATTCGCTCCTGACGCTAAAGCCCGAGTAATGGTAGCAGTAGCACGAAGAGCATCCACTACTATCACCACATCATACAAGCTTGTACCCTCAGTCAGGTAATGATCCAATAAGATACGGCTGGGACAATGAGAGAAACGCATCATTTATCTGTGCATTTTGCTTTATATATTCTTTGAGGGCTCATTCTCATTCAAGGAGCTTTTTTGAGATACCTCCGTAGCGTCTTCCCTTACTTCTAATGAATTCTCCTCAGAAGAATAGAGACGAGTGTAACTATCTTGTAAAGCTTGGATAAATTGCTCTCCGTTTCTCAATTTGAGAAAATCACTTCCTCGGCTTGTCACTAACTTAACCTCCTTCGTATGAGGCAGCCAAGTAGCTTGATAGATTGTTTGAAGCGAGGCTACACTTTGCAGTTTATCACTCCACACAATAGCTACTTGCAGCTCCTTATCCGCCTGGTTGATATAGTAAAACTCTTTAGTTCTGAGCAGTAGCACCACTGCAACAACCCACCCCACAAGCAAAGGTAGGTAAGTCCACCATGGGGCAGTGCTTTTCTGGGGGAGCAATACCAGTAGAAGTACTATTAGTATCAGTAACAGGGAGGCAACCACAAGCGTGGGACCTTTCTTTAGCAAGGCCCCACGCAGATAGTACCGTTCTTCTATAGGAACGTTTGATTTATTCAAGATGAATTACGCTTATTTTCTAAAAGGCAATTTTACGATCTCTGCCTTAAGGTTCTTATTACGTACTTGAATAGCTATCTCGGTACCCACCTTAGCATATTCTTTTTCTACATAACCTAAGCCAATACCCTTCTTCATAGCCGGTGACATAGTACCGCTGGTCACCTTGCCAATTGCTTTACCATCTGCATTAGCAATCACGTAATCTTTACGTGGAATACCCTTGTCCTTCAGTTCAAAGGCGACCAGTTTGCGTGTAAGCGCCCCTGCTTTCTGCTCTTCAAGGAGCTTGCGGCCAATCAATGCTTCCTTTCCATCCACGAGCTTCGTAATCCAACCCAATCCGGCTTCTATAGGAGAGGTCGTCTCATCTATATCATTACCGTAAAGACAGAAACCCATCTCCAAGCGAAGCGTATCGCGGCAACCCAATCCGGCAGGCATAACTCCAAAGTTCTTTCCCTCTTCAAAGAGAGCGTTCCAAATCTTCTCTGCATAAGTCGGATAGAAGTACAGCTCAAAACCTCCAGCTCCTGTATAGCCCGTATTTGAAATAATCACATTCGGACAACCGGCAAAGTCACCTACTTTGAATGTGTAATAGGGTATTTCACTAAGATTAATATCTGTAAGGCGCTGCATCAACTCTGTAGCCTTGGGGCCTTGAATAGCCAGCTGTGCAATATTGTCGGAGGCATTTTCAAGTTCTGCACCCATCGTATTATGCTTCTGGCACCATGCCCAGTCCTTTTCTACGTTAGCTGCATTAGGAACCATCATGTACTTATCTTCTTCGTAGCGGTAAAGCAGGAAATCGTCCATAATACCCCCCTTATCTGTCGGAAAGCAGCTGTATTGAATTTGTCCTACTTCAAGCTTAGAGGCATCATTAGATGAAACCTTCTGAAGGAATTCGAGAGCCTTTGGTCCCTTTACCCAAAACTCTCCCATATGGGATACGTCGAAGATGCCCACGTTCTGAAGCACATTCATATGCTCCTCTATAATTCCCGTGTATTCTATCGGCATATTGTAGCCGGCAAACTCGTGCATTTTGGCACCCAAAGCGATATGCTTCTCTGTAAATGGTGTTGTCTTCATATTATATTTATCTTTTCAATCCTTAGTAATTCTTTCTCACAAAGATAAGGCTTTGTATGCATAAATCCTCACCTTTAAATCTCTATTGACAAAATCCGGCAAACAGACTTCAAGCCTCATCTAAGAATGCACGAATCGTCGCTTGTGCCGCCCTCTCCCTCTTATCTGTTGGCTTGGAGAAAACGCCCATTTCCCACAGTTCGGCTACCATACGTCTTGCCTCGGCACGCTCCTCAGGCTCCTTGATTAGACGGATCTTACCCAGCATAGAGCAATGAACTACAGCCCACATAAAGTTCCGCTCCCATTGAGTGCGCTGATACTCGGTCGCACGCTCCTGATACATGGGATAGGTGTGTTTGAGCCCCTCCACATTGAAATAGAGTTTTTTCAGTTGATCTCTCTGAGCTGTTATAGAGTGAAAGTTTGATCGATAGTAATAAAGCGGGAGTTGGGTAATGGTTACGCTTGGATTCTTCAACATCACCTCACTCCACCAAGGGAAGTCTTCATAAGAAAGTCCTTTGATAAAAGGAATATCCGCAATCAACTCTCGCTTGAAAAGGTATTTCCACACATAACAATGTTTGATGGGATCTTTTATGGAAGAATGCGAATACTCCACAGCATGAGCATAAACATCCTGCGTTACCACCCTTTTTACTCGTTCCGGATGATAACGCTTCTTTATTCCATAGGGCATTACGCTATCGGTATTGCGCCCCAAGTGGTGATGCACTAATGTTTTCAAGCGATAGCGATTGTCTTTATACCACGATACGATATCCGTTCCCTCTTTTTCAATTAGGTAGGCAGCTATTTCCATCGTCTGAGGGTGGATAAAATCATCCGAATCCAAGTACATTACGTACTTACCGCTTGTGTGCTGCATACCCGTATTACGAGCATCCGAAAGCCCCCCATTCTCCTGATCAATAACTACAATACGGCTATCTCGAGCTGCGTATTCTCGCAAGATCTGAGGGCAATTGTCGGGAGAACCATCATTCACACAAATTGCCTCCCAATCAGTATAAGTCTGTGCCAGTACACTCTCCAAGCACTGCCTGAGATACGGCTCCACCTTATAGACGGGAATAATAACGGAAATACCCACCATTGTACTATTTAATTGAAGCGACTGCCTGCTCTATTCTGCGCACAGACTCTTCTCTTCCCAAAATAGCCAGTATATCTGCCAAATGAGGTCCACTTAATGCACCTACCAAAGCCAAACGCATTGCGTTCATCACAGCACCCATTGAGTAATTGTTTGCAGCAATCATCTTCTCCAAAGCCACTTCTATTGGCTCACTTTCAAAGGGACTAACTGTCTGGAGCGTCTTTACAACCTCTTGCATTTGGAGAGGGGTGTCTTCCTTCCAACGCTTCTTTACCGCCTTCGCATCATAGGTAGTGGGGGCTTCGTAGAAGAAGCGTGCTTCTGCTAACATATCGGGCAATAGTTTAACACGATCTTTAATAGCCACCGCCACTGCTGCCGTATTGATTTCACCTTCGTTTATGCCGTTCAAAGCGAGCTGCCTACGCAGTTCTGTAGCTAACTCGTCACTTGACATCTCAAGGATATAGTAATGGTTGAACCACTTTCCTTTCTCAAAATCAAACTTTGCACCGCTCTTTGAGCATCGCTCCAACGAGAAAGCCTTCGTAAGCTCCTGCATACTCATAACCTCTCGATCATCTCCGGGATTCCACCCCAGCAGTGCCAAGAAATTAACCACTGCCTGAGGTAGGTAACCACTTTCGCGATAACCTGAAGAAATAGCACCGGATACCGGATCATGCCACTCTAACGGGAAGACAGGGAAGCCAAGACGGTCTCCATCCCGCTTACTCAGTTTACCATTGCCTTCCGGCTTGAGCAACAACGACAGATGGGCAAACTCAGGCATCTGCCAGCCGAAAGCTTCATACAGCAACTTATGCAACGGAGAGCTGGGCAACCACTCTTCGCCTCGGATCACATGGGTAACCTCCATCAGGTGGTCATCTACTATATTAGCCAAGTGATAGGTAGGCAAATCATCACTCTGCTTATAGAGCACTTTGTCGTCCAAAATAGAAGAATTGATACGCACCTCACCACGTATCAGATCATTTACCACTACTTCTTGTCCCGGATCAACTTTAAAGCGAACCACATAAGGCACACCGGCTTTCTCCAGTGCAGCACACTCATCGCTGCTTAGCGAAAGACTATTCTTCATGCTCAATCGGGTTGTTGCATCATATTGGAAGTTGGGCAACTCAGCGCGCTTGGCATCTAATTCTTCCGCAGTATCATACGCTTTGTAGGCCTTACCGGCAGCAAGTAACTCGCCTACATACTTACGATATATGTCCCGACGCTCACTCTGACGATATGGAACATGGGGACCGCCCTTACCGATACCCTCATCTATCTCTATACCCAACCAATCCAAGGCTTCAATAATATAAGCCTCAGCACCGGGGACAAAGCGCTTGCTGTCGGTATCCTCAATACGTAAGATCATTGTTCCCCCGAAGTGACGGGCAAAGAGATAATTATATAGCGCAGTACGCACTCCTCCTATATGGAGTGGTCCCGTAGGACTTGGTGCAAAGCGCACACGTGGTTTCTTTATATCACTCATTTTCTTTCTATCTACTCAGAAAAGGCTCCGAAAAAGCCTATCCAATCTTGCTTACTAAACACAAAGGTACTCTCTTTATAAATAATACAGTCTACCGATTAGTCAAAGCAGCGTAAGGCATCATTAGGACACTCAGGTTCCATAATAAAGCATAATACATCAAGGGATCTTAAATCTTTTATCCGAACCTTTTTTGGAAAACCCTATAGCCTTTTCTCATAAACCCTATAGCCTTTTTCGAGAAACCCTATAGGGTTTTCCTAATACTGATGCAACCTCATCATCAAGCATATAGTAGCGTCTCTTGGAAAAGTTCCTCTGCGGAAAATAAGCATATCTTTTTTCTAATGCTTTTTTCCTATCTTCGTACCACTAACCCACAGGGAAAAAGGATGAAACAGGGCAACAACTTCACCAAAAATAAAATACCCCTAACCATACGGATAATGGGCATCACCTCATTGGCCGTTGCCCTTGCCGCTGCAGTTTTGTTAGCTCTTTATTATAGTAAGATACCTGACTCTATTCCCACACACTATGGGGTCAATAGGTCAGCAGATGGATGGGGAGCAAAAGCCTTTCTTTGGTATATAGTAGTAGGTAATATATTGCTCAATATACTGCTCAGTGGAATAATCCGGCTCCCTATAAAGGGGATTAACCCCTCATGGGGGAAACAAGCAAACTCAGCTTGCGTCAATAGGGCAACAGCCGGCTTATTAGCGATTACTCGTCTATTTATCTCATTGATCTTTGTATCAACTGCAGCGGTCATGGCTCTTTCAGTGGAGAAGTATCCGGTAAGTTTGACAATCCTCAATACGCTTTTGCCCATAGTCTGCTTTGCTTACGGCATAAGGTTAGTAATCCTAACGAATAAAGAAGCCATAAAAAAATAAAACATCTGCCCCCATTCAAGACGAATGAGAGCAGATGTTCAAAGTATTCCTTTAGGGATCAGTGCTGCTCCCTCAAAGCCTCTTCACTATCTTCCTCAGCGGAGAGATCGTGCTCCAAGCGAAGCGTAATAGTAGTACTATCACATACTGCCGAAGGACCAAAGTATTGTATTGGTCCCGGGTAACGAAAGTCAACGGCTCGTGCTCGTTGCTCTCTATGCTCAACAAAATAACGGAAGGGGGCACCCTCAAGATCCACAAGACTCTTTTTGACTACCGGTAGACATCGTCCCTCACGTTCTTCCATATGCATCATGGAAACAAAGGGTACACCACGCGGTTTCCATTCACCCGGAAAAGCAACCAAGTTACCCACAGCAGCCATATATCCATTGGCATGATGGGAAGCTAATGCAACAGCCGTGAGCCCTAAGGCATAGCAATAGGCGGCATCGAAGTTACTTGGCATGGAGGAGCGACCCTCATATCCGAAGAAATGTGTAAGTGCAGAGAACTTACCATCATAGTTGCCTCGCTCCTTGCGTTTCTTGAGTTCTTTGCGCACAAGACTCACAATCAACTCCTCTGTTTGCACACGACTCACTTGTACATTACCATGCGGATCTCGCTCTAACATTAACTGACCGGCCACCTCATTAGGAAGGGATAAGAATACTTCAGCACTCTCCGTAGTCAGCTTGCTCGCAATGTAACGTACTACCTCACTTTTCTTTACGATAAGTAGATTCTTCTCATTCACACGAAGCACCTCATTGAGCTCATTGATCAATCGCCTCATGCGGGGTACAAACTCTATCAGTCCCTCGGGAATAAGGACTACACCAAATGGGTAACCTCGATTGTAACGATCTACCACCACATCGGCAATAATCTGCACGATATCGTCTAAAGTTTGTTGCTTGGCTTCTACCTCTTCGCTTATGATAGCTATCGTGGGCTGCGTCTGCAAAGCACACTCCAAGGTTAAGTGGGAAGCACTGCGCCCCATTAGTTTAATGAAGTGCCAGTATTTCTTCGCAGAATAGCAGTCTCGTTGTATATTACCAACTAATTCGGCATACACCTTTACACAGGTATCAAACCCGAAAGAGGTCTCTATAAAACGATTCTTGAGATCCCCATCAATAGTTTTGGGACAACCTATTACGCAAAGTTTCTCCTCTTTCTCTGCACAGTACTCCGCCAATAGAGCTCCGTTGGTTGCTGAATCATCTCCACCAATAATAACCAGAGCCGAAAGATCCAAGCGATGCGCGATGTCAATCACACGCTCAAAGTCCTCTACACACTCTATTTTGGTACGATCCGAGCCAATCATATCAAAACCGCCACTATTGCGATAGCGATCAATGAGACTCTTATGAAGCTCTATAAATTGATGCTTAATCAAGCCGCCCGGCCCCATCAAAAAGCCGTACAGACGAGAAGCTGCATGATATGCTTTTAAGGCATCATAAATAGCCGCAATTACGTTATGTCCTCCGGGTGCTTGTCCTCCGGAGAGCACTACTCCCACATGAAGAGGGCGCATGTTATTTCTTTTCGAGCCATTACTCTCCTGTATGGTGAGCAGGGGTAAGTGGCAGGTATTGGGGAATAGCCGCTTAATCTCTTCTTCCACAGGGGGAAGATCCTCCGAAGAGTCAATATCCACTTGATAGTTTTCCTCCAATACTGCGGGTATCTCCGGCTTATAATACTCTCTTAGCTTATCTAATCGTATGTAGGTCATTGCTCGTTCCTCCTATAAAATCCTTGTAGCAAAGATATAGACTGTACATTACATATCAATAAAGAAATCAGTTAATGAGAATATTTATCTTGAGGAGGTAAGAGCACCTGCAGTGCAGTCAAATGCTTACCTTTGTGACCGCAAAAGATGGTCCGAATGAGAAGAGCCTATATAGAGAGCAGTAGTATGCTTACTACCGAGCGAGTGGTGCATGCCCTGAAGAGAGGCATTGTGCCGGTGCTTTCTGTTCTCTTTTTGCTTTGGATACAGGCACTTCCGGCCCTTGCACAAGTGCCCATGAAGATTGATTCTGTCGGCACATCATCCCATAATAGTAGCGTTGCGCAGCAAGCATCCACCAAAATTTCCGCCCCATCTAATGCAAATGCCCGTTCCACATTGCTTGGAGAGCCGGCAAAGCTGCATACTCCCGAGAAACCGAAGTCAGCACACAAGCCGGAGACTACCCAAAGCACATTGGATAGTATCGGTACCCCAGTAGATTCAACAAAAGTAGCCTCCGATACCACAGCAATAAGTCCACAAAGCACAGGAAATAGCGAAGCGCCTATTGTATTGGAGGATATAGTTCATTTTGCAGCACAAGACTCTATCGTACTATTGGGACAAAATGAGGTATTTTTCTTTGGACCGGGGAGTGTAAGCTACCAAACGAATAAGCTCAACTCCAATTACATGAAGATGCGTGTGGATAGTTCAGAGGTATTCGCCAGCTATGTATTAGACAGCTTAGGACATCCCACTGCATACCCTGTATTTACAGATGGCAAACAGGAGTTTGAGACCGAGACTATACGGTACAACTACCAAACACAAAAGGGCTATATCACCGGAGTACTCACCCAGCAGGGAGAGGGCTTTTTGTCCGGTAAGGAGAGTAAGCGAATGCCGGACAATACAATGTACCTCAAAGGAGGATCTTTTACAACGTGTGACAACCATGCGAATCCACACTTTTGTCTCTATATGACCAAGGCCAAAGTACGCCCGGAAAAGAACATAGTCACAGGTCCTGTGTATATGGTAATGGGGGGCGTGCCACTCTATTTGATAGGGCTTCCGTTTGGGTTCTTTCCTTTTAATGAAAAGCGAACCAGCGGTATCATTATGCCCTCGTATGGAGAAGAGGCAGAGCGCGGCTTCTATCTACGAGGACTTGGTTTCTACTTTGCCATCAATGACTACGTAGACCTGACACTCCGATCAGACCTATTTACAAAAGGGTCGTGGGCTGTTTATGCAGACGTAAACTACCGTAAGCGTTATAAATATTCAGGGCACTTTAATGCAGGCTTTGTGTCTACCCAAAAAGGAGATAAACATATACCGGGAGACTTCTCCCAGTCACGCGACTTCAATATAAATTGGTCACATACACAAGATCCAAAAGTAGACCCCTTACGCACCTTTTCGGCAAGTGTCAACTTCTCAACAAGTAGCTATAACCATAATTCAGAAGATACTCGTTACGATCCCGACAGACATGCACAAAACACCAAAGGCTCCAGCATTAGCTATTCACGACGCTTTACCTCTATTCCGCTCACCCTATCGGCGTCCTTCAATATAGACCAAAGAAGCCGTGACTCCACCCTGTCGGTCACACTGCCCAACCTATCCATTTCATTAAGCACGATCTATCCGTTTAAGCGAAAGAAACGGGTGGGGAAAGAGCAATGGTACGAGAAAATATCGCTCTCCTATAATGGATTACTGCGAAACAGTATTACCACAAAAGAGAATCTTATACTCAAGTCCAACCTTATTAAAGATTGGAAGAATGGGATGCAGCACTCCATCCCCATATCGGCTTCTTTCGATTTGTTCAATTACATCAAGCTAACTCCAAGTTTCAACTATAATGCCCGTTGGTACACCCAGAAGGTGTATCGGGCTTATGACGATAGTTTGAAGCGCGTAGTGGATGCCGATACAACCTATGGCTTCTACCACGTACAAGACTTTAATGCCTCCGTATCTCTATCGACTACCCTATACGGCTTTTACACTCCTTGGAGCATCTTTGGTAATAAGGTACAGATGATCCGTCACCGTATGACGCCATCTATTTCCATTAGCTATAGACCGGACTTTGGAGCGTCTTTTTGGCATTACTACGAAACCCTACAATATGTAGACGACAACGGAAATCCCCGTGAAGAAATATACTCGCCATTCCAAAGAGGGATCTTTTCTCCTCCCGGACGGGGCAAACAGGGGCTAATCAGCTTCTCCGTGGGAAACAACCTTGAAATGAAAGTGCGCAACTCACGTGATTCCATCGGTGAGGGATCTAAAAAGATCAGCCTTATTGACCAATTCGACTGGCGCACAAGCTACAACATGGCAGCCGATTCATTCCAATGGAGTAACATAAGCGTGAGTTTAGCACTGCGTTTTACTAACCGCTTTGCTATACGACTCAATGGCGATTTCGATCCCTATCTGTATGATTACTCTGTAGATAACAATGGCACAGTACGTCCATATCGTGTAAATAAGCTGAGGGTAGCTCATGGGAAAGGCTTTGGCCGTCTCGTTGGTACCGGTACAGGCTTTAATTATACCTTCAACAATGAAACGATTGATAAGATTGGAGCCTTCTTTAACAGACTATTCAAGAAAAAGAGCAAAGAGGAATCGGAAGATGAACCCTCTTCAAGAAGAGAAGAGGCTCTGCCTACCTCTCCTATGGACGATATGGGACCGACAAGAGGGAATCCACCTGATCTAAAGCGGAGGAGCAGAGGTGCGTTGAGTCGTAATACAGCTAATATAGCTGACTTAAGCGAGTTAGACGAGGATCGATACGTAAAGCAGTCCATTCCTTGGTCTTTTTCTGTGAATTATAGTATGAACTTAGCCTGGGACAGGCAAAACTTTAATACGGAGAAAAAGGAATACCCCTATAAGCTTACGCATAACCTCAGCTTTAGAGGGGACATTCAGCCAACTAAAAATTGGCACTTCTCCTTTGATGCCAATTACAACTTTGATCAGAAAAAGATAACAAATATGACCTTATCCGTCACGCGCAACATGCACTGCTGGCAAATGAGTGCTTATATTGTACCGGTAGGTATATACAAAAGCTATGCGGTTACAATAGGTGTAACGTCACAGATTCTGAAAGACCTTAAGTACGACATGAGCAATGCAAAGAACGGAGCAAGTGATTACGGAAGTTGGTACTAAATATTAGAAGCGATAAATATGGAAAGACGATATAGACGTAATAGTATTCTAGCCACATTACCTCCGGCAACGCTAAACCTTATTATTATCAATGGTTTGGTGTGGCTTGCCGAGTTAGTATTTCTCCGCTTTGGATATAACTTGATAGATCTACTGGGGATGCACTACTTTGAAGCGCCTAATTTCTCTTTCTGGCAGCTCATTACGTATGCCTTTCTGCATGATGATAGTAGTATATCCCATCTATTCTTCAACATGTTTGCTCTTTTCATGTTCGGAGGGCAGATAGAACGCTTATGGGGGAGCCGACGTTTCCTTATATTCTATGGGGTATGTGCTCTTACCGCCGCCATCACGCAGCAGATAGTATGGTACTTCGGACTACATGAAATGGCATTATTGAGTGGAGGTTATGCAACGGAGCAGTATGTTACTGTAGGAGCTTCAGGTGCTATCTTTGGGTTGCTTTTAGCTTTCGGAATGCTTTTTCCCAATGCAGCCATTTTCATTTTCTTTATCCCTATTCCTATTAAGGCGAAGTATTTTGTAGTCTTCTACGGTATTATTGAGCTCCTGCTCGGTATTAAAGGGATGGCTTCCGGAGTGGCTCACTTTGCCCATGTAGGAGGTATGATCGGAGGTCTTATTTTAGTCTTACTTTGGCGAAAAAAGGGGAAAATAAGTGGTCCGTATAACTAATCCCGGGCAAATGACCATTATTACAAAGCTTCGTCACTATCCACTTATCACCATTTGTGTGGCACTCTATCTGATCATAGCTGCCATACCTTTTGTGGTAGGCTCCTCATCGGTAAGCCGTTATAGCATAGAGTCTCTTTTTTGGCTCAATGGCTACTTGAGTGATGTCATGAGGCGCCCATGGAGCCCTATTACCTATATGTGGCTACACAACAACCTCCTTCATTTAGTGGTTAATATGCTCATATTGTATGGATTTGGGAAGGTATTTCTCTCCTACTTCACGGAGCGACAACTAATTAGGGTCTTTATATTGGGGGGATTGGTAGGAGGGATGCTCTACCCTCTTGTTTTTGAAGCCATGAATAGTTTAGGACTACATCCTTTCCCCTTACCTCTTTTAGGTTCAAGCGGGGCAGTAATGTCGATAGCGATGGCTATTAGTTGTTACGCACCACACCATACCCTAATGCCCATAGGCAGATGGTGCTTTAGTACGCTTACATTAGGCATACTCCTTATAGTACTCTCTTTCTACCCACTATTAGTGGGGAATACAGGAGGTGTAATCACTCATTTGGGTGGTGCAGCTACAGGTGTGATATGGGGCATTGCGATGAAACAAAAGCACGTAAGGAAAGCGCATACAGAAAGCTGTGTCAGGCGCAAGGAAAGCGAAGAAAAAGCTCGCAGAAGCGGATATAAGGCTCTTAGTAAAGAAGAGCGAAGTAGATTGTGGCAATAGTAAAATGACGACCAAAAAGACTGCTCCATCCAAGAAAGAGAACAACTTTCTCCGTATTCTCAAGCGCATCGGGCATATTTTTTTTAGTTCGGTACGTAGAATAGTCAATTTTGCCTTTGCCTGCTTGCTGCTACTTGGGGTTACTGCTCAGTTCATTTCTCCGGAAAGCTCCCTTTTGCCTGCTTTTTTGGGATTAGGCTATCCTTTCCTTCTGCTCCCCATCATTGCTTTCACTATCTATAGCGTAGTGAGGCGCAGCTGGGGCAGCTTGGTTGCCAATATACTTTTACTCGTAGTAGTAGCGCCTACCACATTCACTTACTTTCCTATTCACAGAGAGTCTACTCCGGGACGCAGACCCAATGAACTCAAGGTTCTTTCTCTCAACACACAAGCTTTTGGATATGAGAAGCATTTGCCCGGTAAACCTAATGCGTCTTTAGCCTATATTAAAAAGGAGGGTGCAGATATAGTTTGTTTACAAGAAGCTCTACTCATTGATGATAAGAGGAATTATGTATCCGAAGCCACGCTAAGGAGTTTTTTCCCTGAGTACCCTTACATAGATCGTCATTTAGCTCAGAAAGCGGGAGGAAGTGGCTTAGTATTGCTATCCAGATACCCCATTCAAGAGGTTAGAAGGCTTCCCATCTCATCTACTTTCAATGGGGGTATGGTTTATCGGCTTCTTATCAATAAGAAGCTCCTTACGGTTGTTAACCTACACTTAGAATCCTTTCGACTTACCAATAAAGATGCCGAAAAGTACCTTGATTTAGTCAAAACGGCGGACACGCAAGCTTTGCGCAAACAGATGGGACAAAAATTAGGACCTGCGTTTAGAAAAAGGGGCGAACAAGTGGATATTCTCCGCATGGATCCTGCATTTACCGATAGCGAATATCTTATAATCGCAGGAGATTTTAATGATACACCGATCTCGTACACGCACTACCGACTTGCGGAAGGACGGGTTGATGCCTTCCGACACTCCGGCTCTGGCTTCGGATTTAGTTTTAACTACAATCACATGGGCTTTCGTTTGGACCACATCATCCATAGCAAAAACATCCATTCACGCTTTTGTAAAGTAGATAAGGGCGCTACCATTAGTGATCATAAGCCCATCTCCTGCTACATAACGCTCGAATAAGTATCCCCGGTTATCATGAAAAAAAACGACAAGCTTATAGGCACTCTATGCGGAGCCTTCTCCTCCATCTGCTTTGGGTTCATACCACTCTTCACGCTCCCAATGATGAAGCATGGATTGCATAGCCCCTCCATTCTTGCTTATCGATTTCTTTTTGCGGCTATTATGCTCTTTATAATAGCACAAGTACGGCATATTTCCCTGAGGGTAACCCACAAGCAACTGCTTATACTTTTTTTGCTCGGGCTTATCTATACTTGTAGTGCTTGGGGGCTGCAAATCGGCTACTTATTTTTAACCAGCGGTATCGCCACGGTAATTCACTTCACCTATCCGGTTTATGTGATTATCCTCATGCTACTCATTTATAAGCAGAGACCTCATAAGCTTACCATCATAGCCATTTCAATCGCCTTTCTTGGTGTTGCCTTCATAGGTGGACTATTTGGCAGCTCAGAGGCTGTCTCTATGATGGGCTTTACTATTGTAGCGATGACAGGGCTCGCCTATGCCAGCTATTTAGTAATCGTAAATAAAAGCGTTGTAAGGGATTTGAATTCGATCACTCTTTCTTTTTGGGCACTCTCCTCAAGTAGCTTAGCGTTTACTTGTATCAGCTTTTTCTCCGGGGGCTTACAGCCTATCTCCGTACCCACAGACTGGATTCTCATGCTGCTCCTTGCGCTACTCTGTACCGTTGTAGCCAACATACTCATGGTAGCCGGTGTAAAGAAAGTAGGCTCTACGATCACCTCTGTATTAGGAGCCCTGGAGCCTTTAACTGCCGTGTTGGTCGGATTTCTTGTTTTTGAAGAAGCCCTTAATGCAACACGAGTAATCGGTATTGCTCTTATTGTATTCTCTGTACTTTTGATTGCACTTAGCGGTCGCATTGCCTATATACTGGAAGTGCAAAAGCTCAAACGAAGACACAGCAAGAAGCCTAAAGCACTTTCAGATGTGAGAAACGAAGTAAAATAGTCTTCTCTCCTACACCCTGAAATAAGATAACCGCGCGCCTATCTGCTGCGGTCCCCTCCACGTGCTGCACCGTTCCGATACCAAATCGATTATGCTCTACTTTGTCGCCTACCTTCAGCGCATTTTGGACAGTGCGAGGCATCTTTAAGGGGGGTACTTTAGAAAGCGGACCTACTTCCTTGGGCTCGTGAAGGTTACTCTGAGAGGTCGTTTCTCTTTTTGCATAGGCCGGCAAGGGCTGCGTTTCTAACTCCCAATCCGCAGTATAGGTATGTAGCTCCAAGTGTGACATATCTAATTCCTTCAAAAAGATAGATGGCAACTGGAATTCACTATTCCCATTGATCATACGAATCCGCGCTAACGAGAGCGTACAGCGATCCATAGCACGAGTCATCGCCACATAGAATAGGCGCCGCTCTTCCTCTATATCGCTTCGGTCAATACTCTTATAGGAAGGGAATAGCCCCTCTTCCAATCCTGTTATATATACCTCTCGGAATTCTAAGCCCTTCGCTGCATGAATGGTCATCAGGTTCACCCTATCCTGACCGGCTTCACCCTCTCTGCGTCGGTCTGTATCCATATCGGTAATGAGTGCAACCCCTTGCAGAAAAGCACTCATCATCTCATCCGGTGTAATACCTCTCTGCTCCTCAATAGCGGCACTTAAATACTCCGCTTCGAACTCTTTTACTCCAGAGAGGAACTCCTCAACATTTTCCAAGCGAGACAATCCTTCCACACTGAGATCATGCTTAAGATCCTCTTCGATTCCACTCTGCTGCAAGATCATCTTTGCCCACTCGAAGAACCCACCCTCGGGTGCTTTGCGCAAGCTAAGGAGTAGCTCTACAAAAGCGGAAAGTCGCTTCTTTAGTCCCCCGGAAATACCCTCTGTAATCTGACCGGATACAATGGCTAAAGAGGTGGCATACAGGGAAGAGCCTCGCAACTTGCTCTGCTTTAATATTGCAGCGATGCTTTTCTCTCCTATTCCCTTCTTTGGGTAACTCAACGCACGCTCAAAAGCCTCATTACTATCAGGATTTACTATCAAGGTGAAGTAGGAAAGAAGATTCTTTATCTCGGCACGAGCATAGAAGGCCATACCCCCATAAATCCGATAGGGGATACCTTGCCGACGAAGCTGCTCCTCAAAAAGACGGCTCTGCGCATTAGTTCGATACAAAATAGCTATATCCTTATACTGCAACTTATTGTCAGACTGTAGGCGCTGAGCAATTAGGTCAACTACGGATATAGCCTCATCTAAACCACTAGTATACTCACGCAAAGCGATCTTCTCACCTTTCCCTCTGTTGGAGCGTAATTCTTTAGGAATGCGCTGCCGATTGAAAGCTATCACCCGATTACTCTGAGCTACTATGCGCTGTGTAGAACGATAATTATCTTCCAATTTGAAAATTTTTGCCGCAGGAAAGACATGAGTAAAGCTTAATATATTCTGCACATCAGCGCCTCGGAACGAGTAGATGCTCTGTGCATCGTCTCCCACGGCAAAAAGCCGTTGTTTTTTCTCTACTAGCTTACGCACCAATAGGTATTGCGCCGGATTGGTATCTTGAAACTCATCTATAAGTAGCCAATCTATCTGCTCATTAAAAACCTCTTGTACTTGAGGGAAGTCACGAAGCAATATATTGAATTGATAGAGCAGATCATCAAAGTCCATCGCATTTTCTGCTTTACAACGCGCTGCGTAGAGGGCATATATCTCGTAGGTGCGAGGGATCATCAAAAAGCTGTCATAATCCCGATATTCCTTAGCTGACGCATATACTTCGGGAGATACAAGGCTATTCTTTGCACGGGAGATAGCAGCTTGCACCGTTTGCGGCTTGTAAATCTTCACATCCAGGCCAAGCTCTTTAACGATCTTCTTGATTAAGCTCCGGCTGTCGGTCGTATCGTAGATGGTGAATTGACTCGTATACCCTAAGAAATGGGCAAAAGGCCTCATAACACGTGAAAAAACGGAGTGAAATGTACCCATTGAGAGACCGCGCAGCGAGGTGGCTCCCACCAAACGGGTTACTCGCTCCTGCATCTCGCGCGCAGCCTTATTGGTAAACGTAAGCGCCATAATACGGGAAGCCGGTACCCCACACTCTATTAAATGGGCTACTTTGTAAGTAAGAACACGTGTTTTGCCACTACCGGCCCCGGCCACTACCAGCGAAGGACCCTCATCATACAATACAGCGGCACGCTGTTCATCACTCAACTCACGCTCGTAGTCTATCATTTTTGCTCTACAACTTACCTATGGAAAGGTACACATTTTATACTACACCATAAAAGAAAAGGGGAGAAGCTCAAAAGCATTCTCCCCTTATTGGTACGCGAGATGAGATTTGAACTCATACACCATTGCTGGCACTACCCCCTCAAAGTAGCGTGTCTACCAATTCCACCACTCGCGCATATTGCTATTGAATCAAGGGAAGCACTCCACCCACCGTGCCCAAGACAGGAATCGAACCTGCACGTCTCTCAACACTCGCACCTGAAACGAGCGCGTCTACCAATTCCGCCACTTGGGCGAGCTTAAGCGACCTCTCCAATCGCTACGTATAGCCCTTGAAAAAGAAAAAGGCGCGCTTGCCTTCTTCTATGGATGATGCCCTCTATATAAATTTCTATACGAAGACTCTCTCAGCGGTGCGGACGGGACTCGAACCCGCGACCCCCTGCGTGACAGGCAGGTATTCTAACCAACTGAACTACCGCACCTCAAATGGTAGTTAACCTTTCGCTTGCCTCTTCCGGCTTACCTCTTTGGGCAATGCTTTCCGAAAGCGAATACAAAGGTAACGCTTATTTTCAAATAAACAATACATAACCCCTATTTGCAATGAAAAAAAATCTTTTTCCCTATTTTGGTCTCCCCAACATAGGGGTATTTTCCCTAAAGAATTCCTTTTGTAATTCATTACGCCAATGACCTGAAGAGCCGCAGGACAAGAATACATAAGGTGGTAAGCATCTACTTCCCAACATGAGGCTCTGCTGTATCGAATTCTCCAAGACACTGAAAAGATCCCTATTTTTCATCCGAAACATCAGAATCTTTCGTTTGAAACATCAGAACCTTTCGTTTGAAACATCAGAGCCTTTTTGTCGGGAGAAGTCAAGTGCCACTCAAAGAACTTAGGCAGCGTGTCTATATCTCGCAATATAAAGTCTTCGGGCGAACCAAGGTGTTCGCCCGAAGTGAAGCTATGCAAAATCGTGCATTTGGAGGTAGATAACTATGCAAAATCATGCATTTTTACCCGAAGGCGTTATGCTCACACCCGGCAAAAAAAGCAATTTACTTACTTAAAGCACTGACACTCACGTGCTTTGGCGCATTGACTCCAAAATCATATCTTTGTATAAGTAAATTTGACCATGATAGAAGTCCATACCCGGTAAGGATATACAGTACCGACCCCTTAAAAACTCGACTGCGTATGCAGCTCCCTTCCCTTTTAAGGGATATCGCATGGGTATGCTACCCTACATAATGCTCTGTCTGCTGTTGCTCTTTATATCGTGCAGCCGCAAACCCAATGTCTATAGTGACTCAGAGCGTCGTGAGGCAGATAGTATCGTAAGCACCGCATACAACATTGATTCTCTTGCCCAACTACAAGAGCAGCTGGAGCGCAAAGGAGATCGGCTGGGAAGTGTGGTGGCACTCAGAGAGTGGGGCAAAGAGCTGCGTAATGAGAGCCGCTTTGAGGAGGCTCTGCGTATTCATAGTGAAGGACTAAGGCCAGCAAAAGCTCTTGGAGATACAATAGAGTGGGTACTGGCTCTTAATAATATTGGTACGGATTACCGTCGTGTAGGGGTTCTGGATGCTGCACAAGAATATCACTATAGTGCTTGGAAGATAAGCGAAGAGTATAGCGACACCACCTCTATGGCCAAGAAAAACCGCGTCATATCATTAAACGGATTGGCTAACGTCTACCTAACGCTGGGTAACTACGAACGCGCAGACAGTGCACTCCGCATGGCTCTGAGAGGCGAGCAAGAGCTGCAAAGCGATGTAGGACAAGCCATAAACTATGCAAACATAGGCTCTATATTTGAGCATCGCGGAGAGATCGATTCGGCACGACTTTACTATCAACGCTCAATGGAGTATAACCGTAGAGCCAAAAATGACTTAGGCATATCTTTGTGCCATAGCTACCTTGGGTCACTCTACGAAATAGAGAAACAGTACGACAAGGCCCGACAAGAGTATGAAACAGCCTATAGCATGATGCGGTCTTCCAAAGATGAATGGCACGCATTAACCTCTTTAATTGCATTGGCCGGCATTCACTATGCCACTCACGAGGAGGCTCAGGCCATGACCTATCTTGCCCAAGCTGAGGAGATAGCAAAGAGTATCAAATCTCCTGAGCATTTGTCAGAAATCCACATGCTGTATTACGAGATCTATAAACGAAAAGGGGACTGTGGTGCGGCTCTGGCTGCTTATGAAGAGGCTATGGCGCAGCGAGACAACATGATGGATATAGAAAAGGTAAACCGTATCCAAAATACCGGTCTCAACATTGAGCGTAATATACAGGAAGCGCAAATGCAAGCCGCTCAGCGCACACTCGAGAAAGAGCGTATGCAACGCCGTGTGGGCTTTACCATCCTCGGAGGGGGATTCTTCCTGTTAGCCGGTTTTGTGCTCATACTGCTCTATTTGAGTCGCCTAAGACAACGCAACCATCAAGCGCTTCAGAGCATGTCACGTATGAGGGAGACCTTTTTTACAAACATTACGCATGAGTTTCGTACCCCACTTACACTCATTCTTGGCATGAGCCATGACCTACAGACGAAACAGCACAATTCCGCGGAGATAGAGGCCATGGGGCAAGTGATCGAGCGACAGGGGAAGGGATTGCTAACTTTGATAAACCAACTTTTGGATATCTCCAAAATTGAATCCTCTGTGGGTAACCCCGACTGGCGTAACGGAGATATCATTCCCTATATAGCCATGATTGTGGAATCCTATCAGAACTATGCACACAGCCGCCAAATTACCCTGACATACCACTCCGAGGGGCAAGTAGTGATGGACTTTGTGCCGGACTATGTGGTCAAGGTGATCAATAATCTGCTCTCCAACGCGCTCAAGTTTACCCCATCGGACGGATCCATCAAAGTATCCGCACACTGTGTAGAGGAGAATTTGCACATAGAGGTAGCAGACACAGGTATCGGCATGGACAGCGAGACAGTCGCACATATCTTCGAGCCTTTCTACCAAGGCGCAAAAGAGTCCCATACGCTTGGCTCAGGAGTGGGGCTGGCACTGGTCAAACAGATTATGGGCGCAATAGGGGGAAGTGCAATAGTGGAGAGCAAACTCGGTGAAGGAACTGTCTTTCACCTGTCTATTCCTATCCACAACGACTGTCGACAACTACTCTCATCAAAAGAGTCTGTCAATAACCCGACATTGCCGGAGGAGATCGATAGTCTCCATGAGGATAGAGATCAAGATAATCATGATAATCATGAATACGACTATCGCTTGCTCATCATTGAGGATAATTATGACGTAGCAACCTACATAGGCTCGCAACTATCCGATCAATATGCAGTGACGTATGCAACGAACGGGGCTGATGGCTTGAATATAGCTATTGAAGAGGTGCCTGACATGATCATTACAGACCTGATGATGCCGGGAATGGATGGACTCGAGCTATGCCGTCAGGTGCGTAGCAATGAGATCGTTAATCATATACCTATCATTATCATATCGGCTCGAATAACCGAAGAGGACCGCATAATGGGCATAAAAGCAGGCGCAGATACATACCTGACCAAACCCTTTAATAGCGATGAACTGCGTACACAAGTAGAAAATCTGCTGGAGAGGAGGCGATTGCTACAGAAGAAGTATACTCAGGCTTGGGAAGGTGAAGAGCTGACAACAGTTTATACCCCACCCGAAGAGAGCCAACTATCACAACAAACCGAGACTACTGAGACCTATGCCGATCTTTCAGCAGAAATAGCACTAGATCGCTCAGAAACAGATCTTCAGTTTCTCACGCATGTATCACAGGCTGTCTTTGATTTGCTGGAGAAGAAAGAGGCAGCAACAGTGCTACAGCTTGCTGCTTCTCTCGGCATGAGTACCAGTCAGCTATACCGCAAAATGATTGCTATTGCCGGCTATCCACCGGGCACCCTCATACAGGGCGTCAAAATTCGCAAAGCTATGGAACTATTGAAGTGCGACCATTCGCTAAGCTTTTTAGAGATCTCTACGCTGTGCGGATTTGATACCTATTCAAGCTTCCTAAGAGTCTTTAAGGCAGTCAGCAAAATGACTCCATCAGAATACAAGGAGCAAATAGAACCCGCATCCTAAGGCTACCACCTTACAAACCTGGGACTACTGTTTTATTACCCCCTTGCTACCATAAAACAAAGCTCGTAGAAAAAAATAACCCGAAGGGAGAGTCCTAAACTCAACCTTCGGGTATTATTATTTAAACCCTTGTAATACTACGTCAGTGACAACTACACATTAGGGAAGCTACCAATAGACGTAGTATATAGTATATCAGCAGTTTATTCCGCCTTTTGCTCTTCAGCAGGTGCCTCAGCCTGAGTTTCTGCTACCGGAGTAGTAGCTTCCTCCTGCTTCTTAGCTCCACTGCGAGAGCGTCGCGTACGGCGTGTTGCCTTCTTTTGTGTAGAAGCCTTAGCATCCTTGAGCATATTTTCGTTGAAGTCAACAAGCTCAATAATACACATTTCAGCATTATCACCTAAGCGATAGCCGGTACGCAAAATACGCGTATAACCTCCGGGGCGATTGGCTACTTTCTCACTTACAGGTCCATAAAGTTCCTTTACGGCCTCTTTATTACCTAAATATGAGAAAACGATACGCCTTGAATGAGTAGTATCATCTTTAGAACGAGTGATGATCGGCTCTACATATACGCGCAAAGCCTTTGCCTTAGCCAAAGTCGTTGAAATACGCTTATGCATAATCAACGAAGCAGCCATATTACTCAGCATAGCATCGCGGTGAGCCTTGTTGCGTCCTAAATGGTTGAATTTTTTATTATGTCGCATGAGTAGATTTAGTCGTTATCTAAGTTATACTTACTGAGATCCATACCAAATTCCAAACCTAATGATTCAAGGAATTCAGTTAGTTCCTCCAGTGTCTTTTTCCCGAAATTACGGAATTTAAGCAGTTCGCTCTTATCGTACTTCAAAAGGTCGCCTAATGTGTACACATTACCACCGATCAAGCAATTGCGCGCTCTTACCGTGAGGTCGCAGTCACTAATTTCGCCCTTGAGGAGCTGACGAATACGAAGCGTTTCCGCATCTACTTCCTCTTCCTCATCAGACTGGAATTTGCGCACTACTAGACTTTCATCGCTTGCAAAAAGGCTGAAGTGATCAATTAAAATCGCTGCTGCCTGCTGCATAGCTACCTTAGGATCTATCGTACCATCCGATTCAACTTCCATAATAAGCTTCTCGTAGTCGGTCTTCTGCTCTACACGGAAGTTTTCCGTACGGAACATAACCTTACGAATAGGCGTATAAATAGAGTCAATAGGGATAGTATTCAAGGCATCCTCCGGAGTTTTATTGTCCTCCGCAGGGTGATAGCCGCGTCCCTTGTTTATTACAAGATCGATATTGAATGCGGCATTTTTACCCAAATGACAAATCTCTAATTCAGGATTGACCACCTGAAAAGAGGATAACTTATCATTAAGGTCACCTGCCTTAAACACTTCACGACCTGAAACAGAGAGGGATATTTCCTCCGTAACAGCATTTTCAACAATCGGCATGAGTCTAACTTGCTTCAAGTTGAGGATAATATTAGTTACATCCTCAAGCACGCCGGGAATCGTAGCAAACTCATGATCAACCCCTTCTACACGAATGGAAGCAAGCGCATACCCTTCTATCGAAGAGAGCAAAATACGGCGTAAGGCATTGCCAATTGTAATGCCGTATCCCGGCTCTAAGGGACTCAACTCAAAGCGCGCCGTACGCTTGGTTGCACCCTCCAACATAATTAGTTTTTCGGGTTTCTGGAATGCTAATATCGCCATTGTTACTGCTCCTATAGGGTTACTTTGAATACAATTCTACGATCAGTTGTTCCTTGATGTTTTCAGGAATTTCCTCCCTCTGAGGTACATTGAGGAACTTTCCACTCATTGAAGGCGCATCCCATGCAAGCCATGAGTACTTAGCATGATTGAATCCAGCTAGTGAAGCCTGAATAACCTCCATACTCTTATCCTTTGTGCGGACAGCAACAATCTGACCGGGACGAAGCGTATAGGAGGGTATATCTACTACATTGCCATCAACTAAAATATGACGATGTGACACCAACTGACGAGCAGCCGCACGAGAGCGGGCTAAACCCAGTCGATATACAACATTATCTAAACGCGATTCAAGGAGCTGCAATAGCACTTCGCCCGTTACTCCCTTTGAGCGCTGAGCACTCTTAAAGAGATTACGGAACTGACGCTCCAATACACCATACGTATATTTAGCCTTCTGCTTCTCTCCTAACTGAAGGCTATATTCACTTTGTTTACGACGGCGTCCATTGCCGTGCTCGCCGGGTGCATAATTTTTCTTACTAAGCACCTTGTCCGGACCAAATATAGGTTCACCGAACCGACGCGATATCTTTGATTTAGGACCTTTATATCTTGCCATGTTTATTTACTCTTATTTTTCTTGTACCGTATAATTCTCTTAATTGCGACCACCAGTCGTATTTACACCTTAGATCAGCAGTTGAATGCTCCCTTAACCTCATTCATCTATTGGGCAGCCGCAGATCTGATCATTAAGAGAGGGAAAAAAGGCGATCAGATCAACCCGTTAGAAGGGGAGCTATTGATATCCGCTTAGAAGCTAAAGCAATAGGCTGATAGCAAACTTATTCAGAGTTGTCTACACTACAAGCAATACACTATTTCTTACACATGGATTGCAAATGAATCACACTTTACGTCTCTTTGGGGGACGACACCCATTGTGAGGTAACGGAGTTACGTCTACAATCTCAGTAACCTGCAAACCACTTGCGTCTAAGGTACGAATAGCAGACTCACGGCCATTGCCCGGTCCTTTGACAAAGACCTTTACTTTGCGCATACCCAAATCATATGCTACTTTAGCACAATCTTGGACAGCCATCTGAGCCGCATAGGGAGTATTCTTTTTTGAGCTTCTAAAGCCCATCTTACCTGCACTCGACCAACTGATCACTTGACCATCAGTGTTGGTGAGGGCAACAATAATGTTGTTAAAAGAAGAGTGAATATGAGCCTCTCCTTGCGCATCAACGCGCACAACCCGTTTCTTTACTGTAGCCTTCTTAGCCATAAAAAAATATTACTTAGTAGCTTTCTTCTTATTAGCAACCGTCTTCTTCTTTCCCTTACGCGTACGTGCATTGTTCTTTGTACTCTGACCACGAACGGGTAAGCCGGCACGGTGGCGAATGCCGCGATAACAGCCAATATCCATCAATCGCTTGATGTTGAGCTGAGTTTCGCTACGTAAATCGCCTTCCACATGATATTCGGCACTAATGATCTCACGGATCTTAGAGGCTTCTTCATCGGTCCAGTCCGTTACCTTAGCCATTGGGTCTACGCCCGCTTTCGCTAATATGGTAGCGGCACTGCTGCGGCCTATTCCGTAAATATAGGTCAAGGCAATTTCTCCTCTCTTGTTTTGGGGCAAGTCAACGCCCACAATTCTTACAGCCATACTCTATACTTAGTTATACTTTTAAACTGTTCAAGCATCATCCCTGACGCTGCTTAAACTTAGGATTCTTCTTATTAATAATGTACAGACGTCCCTTGCGTCGTACCAACTGGCAATCAGCTGAACGCTTCTTAACCGATGTTCTTACTTTCATATTCGCTTATTTCTTTTGTGCTATTGTTCGCTTTTATATCGATAAGTAATACGTCCCTTTGTAAGGTCGTAAGGGCTCATCTCAACTTTTACTTTATCTCCCGGTAAGATACGTATGTAGTGCAGACGCATCTTGCCAGATATGTGAGCAGTAATCACATGTCCATTCTGTAGCTCTACCTTGAACATAGCATTCGAAAGAGCTTCCAGAATGATTCCATCCTGCTCTATAGCAGACTGTTTTGCCATTAAAATTTTTTCTCCTTTACTACTTCCTTTATATAATCGAATGAAGACAAAATACGTGTTTCACCATTGATGAAGCCGATGCAATGCTCAAAGTGGGCAGCCGGCTTACCATCCTTGGTGCGTACAGTCCATCCATCCTCCCGATCAAAGATCACATTTTTACTCCCCATATTGACCATAGGTTCAATACAGATACACATTCCATTGCGAAGCATCGCTCCAACTCCTTTGCGTCCGTAATTCGGTACGCCAGGCTCTTCGTGCATGTCACGTCCTATGCCATGCCCTTCCAGCTCACGTACTATTGAGTAACCACGTCGCTCACAATACTCTTGAACTGCATGAGACACATGCCCCACACGATTGCCTATTACAGCAGCTTTAATACCCTCATAAAGGGAATCAAGTGTTGTTTCAAGGAGCTTTCGCTTTTCAGAGGAAATTTCACCTACAGCAAACGTGTATGCTGAGTCTCCGGTAAAACCATTCAACTTGGTGCCACAGTCCACCGATACGATATCACCTTCCTCTAAATAGCGATCAGCTTTAGGAATACCGTGTACGATTTCGTCATTAATCGAAATACACAAAGAAGCAGGGAATCCACCATAACCCAAAAAGGCAGGATATGCCCCGTTATCCATGATAAAATCATGCGCTACTTTATCTAATGATAATGTAGATACACCGGGGGCGATGTGTTTAGCCACTTCAGCAAGAGTTTTACCTACCAACTGATTAGCTGCATACATCAGCTCCATTTCTTCATCGGTTTTAAGTGTGATCATCTTACAGGTATAAATTCAGTTATACAGATCAATAAGCACTCATCGAGCCGGTTCTACCCTTGATACGTCCACTCTTAAGCAAACCATCATAATGGCGCATTAATAAGTGACTCTCAATCTGCTGAAGAGTATCCAATACCACTCCTACTAAGATAAGCAATGACGTACCCCCAAAGAACTGGGCAAAAGCGCCACTAATACCCAACACCTGGGCAAAAGCCGGCATAATTGCTACCAGTGCAAGGAATATAGCTCCCGGCAAGGTAATACGGTCCATAATAGTATCTAAGTAGTCACGTGTGGGTTTACCCGGTTTAATCCCCGGGATAAAGCCATTGTTACGCTTTAAGTCCTCAGCCATCTGCGTAGGATTGATCGTAATAGCTGTGTAGAAGTAAGTAAATAAGATAATCAGGACAGCGAAGATGATATTATACCACCAACCGGTTGTATCTGTCAATGCCATCATCACTCTACCTTGCTGACCTCCATTAAACATTCCTATTATAGAAACAGGAATAAACATAATAGCCTGAGCAAAGATGATAGGCATCACATTAGCAGCATTCACCTTAAGCGGTATATACTGCCGTGCACCTCCAAACTGTTTGTTACCGATTACTCGCTTTGCATATTGCACGGGTACGCGACGCGTTCCCTGTACCAATAGGATAGCTCCTGCTGATACAAAGAGCAAGAATACGATCTCAGCCAAGAAAGCGACCAAACCTCCGGCTGAACTAGACACGCGCAAAGTAAACTCAGCAACAAGCGCATGCGGTAAGCGTGCAATGATACCAATCAAGATGATGAAGGAGATACCATTTCCAATACCTTTGTCTGTTATGCGCTCTCCTAACCACAAGACAAACATACTGCCTGCGGCTAGTAGGATTGTTGCATATAAACTGAACCAAAAGCCACCGGGAAATACTCCTCCAGCCTGTCTAAGCTGTACAGAGAGGTTCATAAGGTAAGCAGGTGCCTGAAGAAGTAAAATTAATACAGTTAGATAGCGAGTCCACTGATTAATCTTGCGTCTACCGCTTTCTCCTTCACGCTGCATCTTTTGCATAGAAGGAATAATAATCGCTGCAAGTTGCATAACGATAGATGCAGAAATGTAGGGCATTATTCCCAATGCAAAGATAGAAGCATTGGCAAAAGCACCCCCGGAGAACATATCCAAAAGGGCTAATAACCCTTCACTAGCCTGACTTTGCAGACTAGTCAAGTCATGTGGATTAATACCGGGGATAACCACAAAAGAACCTAAGCGGTAAATAACCACGTAGGCTATGGTGATGAGGATCTTGTGTCTAAGATCCTCTATCTTCCATATATTCTTTACTGTTTCAACGAACCTCATAAGCTCTTAACTCTCTTATGCCGTCACAGCAGAACCTCCTGCTGCTTCGATTAATTCTTTTGCTTTCTTTGAGAAGGCGTCGGCCTCTACCTTAAGCGGACGCTTCAGTTCACCCATTGACAAAATCTTTATTTTATCGTTCTTTGAGGCTAAACCTGCTGCCACGATAGTTGATTTTGTAATAGTGTCCAAATTATTCGCTTCTGCAATTGCTTCCAAGGAAGAAAGATTAATAGGACGGTAATCCACTCTATTAATGTTCTTAAACCCGAACTTAGGAAGCCTACGCTGCAAAGGCATCTGCCCTCCTTCAAAGCCGATCTTCTTTTTATATCCCGAGCGAGATTTAGCTCCTTTATGTCCACGCGTGGAGGTGCCTCCCAAACCCGATCCGGGTCCGCGACCGATACGTTTACGCTTATGCGTAGAGCCTTCTGCCGGTTTTAGCGTTGATAAATCCATATATCGCTTTACTCTCTAAAATCTAATTAATCAACGACCTCTACGAGGTGGTGAACCTTATTCACCATTCCCCTAATCTGAGGTGTGTCATTGTGCTCTACTACCTGACCGAGACGACGAAGTCCCAGTGCATCGAGCGTTCTCTTTTGTGTTTTAGGGCAGCGAATCCTGCTCTTAACTTGCTTTATCTTTATAGTAGCCATTTGTACGTTTCTCTCGTTATGCTTATCCTCTAAAGACTCTCTCTACAGAGATACCTCTGCTCTTTGCAACTGACAGTGGATCTCGCAGTTCTGCAAGTGCCTGAAAGGTTGCCTTTACCAAGTTGTGGGGATTTGAAGATCCTTGACTTTTAGCCAACACATCCGTTACTCCCGCACTCTCCAAGACTGCACGCATAGCACCTCCGGCCACTACACCGGTACCTTGGGAAGCCGGTTTAATTAATATCTTAGCCCCTGCATATGCGCCCTTCTGGTCATGAGGAATTGTTCCGTTGTGTACAACCACACGAATCAAATTCTTCTTAGCAGCTTCTGAAGCCTTAGCAATTGCTGTACTAACTTCGCCTGCCTTACCCAAACCATAGCCAACAACGCCATCCTGGTTACCCACAACAACAATTGCTGAGAAAGTCATTGTACGACCCCCTTTGGTCACTTTAGTTACTCGATTGATCGCAACCAAACGATCGGTAAGCTCTAAATCGTTGGACGAATTTACTCTATTGTATGATACTGCCATAGCGCTATATTAAAAACTTAATCCTGCTTCTCTGGCTGCATCAGCCAACTCTTTTATTCTCCCGTGATAGAGGTATCCATTACGATCGAAGACCACCTGCTTAATGCCGGCTTCTTGAGCTACACGAGCAATTTCTTTACCTACAAGTGCAGCCTGCTCCTTCTTCGTTCCCTTAGCATCAACCTTCAGAGATGAAGCACTGCAAAGAGTACGCTGCTCAACATCATCGATTAGCTGCGCATAGATTTGCTTATTGCTTCTGAACACCGTAAGGCGAGGACGATCTTGTGTACCGCTAATACGGCTGCGCACATTTGCTTTGATGCGTAAACGTCTAAACTGTTTTTGATTCATACTCAACTCTCCTTACTGTTTTACTTAGCTGCAGCTGTCTTTCCACTCTTACGACGGATCTGCTCACCTTCAAACTTAATACCCTTACCCTTATATGGCTCAGGCTTGCGGAAAGAACGAATCTTAGCACACACCTGACCTAACAGTTGCTTATCAGCAGACTCTAACATGATAAGGGGGTTCTTATTACGTTCGCTCTTTGTTTCAACCTTCACGTCATTAGGGAGCATCAAAAAGATCGGGTGCGTATAACCGAGCGAAAGCTCCAAAAGCTGCCCCTTATTAGAAGCACGGAAACCGACACCCACAAGTTCTAACGTCTGCTTAAAGCCTTCACTTACTCCATGAATCATATTGTTGATCAAGGAACGATAAAGACCATGCAAAGCACGTTGTTCACGATCATCATTTGCTCTGGTAAACTTTACTTCACCATCTTCTACTGTACAAGTGATACGATCGTCGATCTTTTGTGTCAGGGTTCCCTTCGGCCCCTTTACCGTGATCACATTATCCTTTTGGGAGATCTCTACCCCCTTAGGGAGTGAAATGGGAAGTTTTCCTATTCTGGACATATTTCTTTCCTCCTAAAAAGATTAATATACATAACAAAGCACTTCACCTCCAACCTTCAACTCGCGCGCTTCCTTATCGGTCATTACACCACGCGATGTGGAGAGAATTGCTATACCTAATCCATTAAGTACACGGGGCATATCTTTGTAACCCACATAACGACGCAGCCCCGGACGGGATACTCGCTTTAGTGCTTTAATGGCGTTTGTTTTCTGCTGTAGGTCGTACTTCAAAGCGACCTTTATCACAGCACGGCAGTCATCGACTTGTTGGAATTGATAATTGAGAATATATCCCTTATCATAGAGAACCTTCGTAATTTCCTGCTTGATTTTCGAGGAAGGAATCTCAACCACTCGATGCCCGGCTCTGATTGCATTGCGCAATCTAGTCAGATAATCTGCTATTGGATCTGTCATTTTATACTGTCGATTTAAATTGATCCGATCATACCTACTTTGAGTATATCGGACAATATTTAACTCACAATTGCTTAAAACTCAAAGGACGCTGTATTACCAACTTGCCTTCTTAACTCCGGGGATTAAACCCTTTGAGGCCATTTCCCTAAATTGGATACGGGAAATACCAAACTGGCGCATATAGCCACGAGGACGTCCTGTCATGGAGCAACGATTATGCAAACGCACCGGAGAGGCGTTACGAGGCATCTTTTGCAATTCGCGATATGCTTCTTCATCGCCTTGCTTCTTGAGTGCTTCGCGACGCTCTGCCCAGAGGGCTACCATTTTCTGGCGCTTTACTTCGCGCGCCTTCATTGATTCTTTTGCCATGCTCTATACTCCTTATTTTGCACTATTCTTGAAAGGAAGACCAAAGGCCTTTAATAACTCATAGCCTTCTTCATCAGTTGCGGCTGATGTTACAAAGGTAATATTCATCCCCATAATTTTAGATATGGAATCTATATTAATTTCGGGGAAGATGATTTGCTCTTCGATTCCTAGCGTATAATTACCACGACCATCAAGCTTACTATTAATACCTTTAAAGTCACGGATACGGGGTAAAACTATGCGAATAAGACGCTCAAGGAACTCGTACATCTTATCTTCGCGCAGAGTTACCATCACACCGATGGGCATTTTTTTACGCAGCTTGAAGTTTGATATATCTTTCTTAGAATAGGTAGCTACCGCCTTTTGGCCAGTGATTGCAGTCAGCTCGTTGATGGCCACATCAATAAGCTTCTTATCACCTGTAGCGATACCGATTCCTTGATTCACTACTATTTTGCTTAAGCGAGGCACTTGCATAATACTCTTATAGCCAAAGTGCTTCATCAGCTCGGGAACTATACGCTCGCGGTAGTCTGTTCTCAGATTAGGTTTACTATTGCTCATCACTTAATCTCTTCTCCTGACTTTTTACTATAGCGTACGCTTTTCCCGGATTCATTGAGACGACGTCCGATGCGTACTCCCTTACCTGTTTTAGGATCCACCACATTGAGGTTGGAAATATGGATAGGAGCCTCTTGTTCTATAATTCCCCCTTGCGGAAACTTTGCATTGGGCTTAGTATGCTTTTTACGCATATTCAATCCCTCTACAATAGCACGCTCTTTATCCGGGATAACTCTCAGGACACGTCCTTGGCGTCCGCGACTCTCGCCGCTGTTTACCATCACCGTATCGCCTTTTTTGATATGTAACTTGCTCATAAGTCTCTTAACTTCTTAAAAACTAATTATCAGAGCACCTCAGGTGCAAGCGATACGACTTTCATATTAACGGCACGTAGCTCACGAGCTACAGGGCCGAATATACGGGTTCCTTTCAAATCTCCGGATGCAGTGAGTAGCACACAAGCATTATCGCCGAAACGGATATAGGATCCATCTTGACGACGAACAGCCTTCTTAGTGCGTACGATAAGCGCTTTGCTTACTGCACCTTTCTTGATGTCACCACCGGGGATGACACTTTTGACGGAGACGACAATAACATCACCGATGCCTGCGTATCTGCGTCTTGTACCGCCGAGGACCCTGATGCACAGCACCTCTTTGGCGCCGCTGTTGTCTGCAACAGACAATCTTGATTCTTGCTGTATCATGGTTTACTTGGCTCTTTCCAATATTTCTACTAATCTCCAGCGCTTTGTTTTGCTGGTAGGGCGGGTTTCCATAATGCGTACCTTGTCCCCTTCGTTGCACTCGTTCTTTTCGTCGTGTGCATAGAACTTTTTGGTACTCTTTACGAATTTACCATAGATGGGATGTTTTTCCCTACGAAGTATAGACACCGTAATGGTTTTATCCATCTTATTACCGGTAACGATACCGATACGCTCTTTTCTATGATTTCTTTGCTCTTGTTGCACGGCTTATACCTCTTTACTTATTCGTATCTTGATTACTCATCTGACGCTCTGCCAACATCGTTTTTAAACGAGCTATGGTGCGGCGCTTATCGGTCAAAGAACTGGGCTTATCCAGAGGAGAAACAACGTGATTAAGCTTCATTTCCTGATATTCACGCTCTTCTACGCCAATTCGTTCAACGATTTCTTCCGTAGTGAGTTCTTTAATTTCTGCTGCTTTCATCTCTGTTAGCTATTCTGATTTTCAGCATCGTAATCACGACGCACCACAAACTTCGTAGTTACAGGCAACTTCTGTGCTGCCAATCGAAGAGCTTCCTTAGCGATATCAAAGGGAACTCCTTCTACTTCAAACAGCATACGTCCAGGCGTAACAGGCGCAACAAAGCCTTCGGGGTTACCTTTCCCCTTACCCATACGCACTTCAGCAGGCTTCTTAGTGATAGGCTTATCGGGGAATATACGCACCCAAACCTGTCCTTGACGCTGCATATAGCGAGTCACGGCTACACGGGCTGCCTCAATCTGTTGACCGGTAAGCCACTTACTCTGCAGAGCCTTGATACCGAAGGAGCCGAATGCAAGCTGGTTACCACGCTGGGCATTACCCTTCATGCGTCCCTTCTGCTGTCTTCTAAACTTTGTTTTTTTAGGTTGTAACATATATCAATCTCTACAATTAGCGGTTATTTCTACGCTGACGATCACCTCCTCTACCGCGACGATCTCCACGACCACGACGATCTCCACGACCACCTTCACGGCGCTGACCTGCAGCCTGACGATATTGCTGGAAATTAGGAGCCAAGTCACGCTTTTCGTATACTTCGCCACGCATGATCCATGTTTTTACACCGATCATACCGACCTTAGTAAGGGCGCCTTCATGTGCATAATCGATGTCAGCACGAAGGGTATGTAACGGAGTACGTCCTTCCTTGAACATCTCGCTACGCGCCATTTCAGCACCATTAAGACGACCGGAAACATGTATCTTCACTCCCTCGGCACCTGCACGCATTACATTACCGACAGCCATCTTAACTGCACGACGGTAAGCCATATTGCCCTCAAGCTGACGAGCAACATTAGCAGCGACCAAAGTAGCTTCAAGATCCGGGCGGCGCACTTCATGTATATACACTTGTACTTCTTTGCCTGTCAATCTCTTAAGTTCCTCTTTCAGCTTATCAACTTCCGTACCTCCTTTACCGATAATCATACCGGGTCGAGCAGCACAGATAGTAGCTGTAACAAGCTTAAGCGCTCTCTCAATTACAATACGTGAGATACCTGCCTTGGCATGACGTGCCATAAGATATTCACGAATACGGCTATCTTCCAAAAGAGTGGGACCATAGTTCTTACCTCCAAACCAATTGGAGTCCCAACCTCTTATGTAGCCGAGGCGATTACTGATTGGATTAGTTTTCTGTCCCATTATTTACTTCCTTTTGGATGTTTGGCTTTGAATTGACGTAGAGTGTAACGTGATTACTTCTTTTACGGATACGGTATCCTCTACCTTGGGGAGCCGGTCTCAGTCTCTTAAGCGTACTTCCTTCATCTACAAAAGCACGCGTAATAAAGAGCTCTCCCTCTTCAATACGACGGCTATTAGCAGCCTCCCAGTTAGCTATTGCTGAACGCAGCAATCTCTCTAAACGAACGGCTGCAGCCTTGCGTGAAGAAAAACGCAGTATCCCGAGCGCCCGCGTCACCTCCATGCCGCGTATATTATCCACCACTAAGCGCATTTTACTCGGTGGTGTGGGCACGTTGCGCAGTACAGCATAGCACTCTATCGTACTCGGCTGTGCCTCTGTGGACTTATCATTTATCTTTTCACTCATTGTATTTCAATACTTCTATGGGTTTGTAAGCCTTCCACGGTTACTTTCTATTTCCCGAATGGCCGCGGAAAGTACGGGTCATAGCGAATTCCCCTAACTTATGCCCCACCATGTTTTCGGTAACGTACACAGGGATAAACTTATTACCATTGTGTACAGCTATTGTATGTCCCACAAAATCGGGTGAAATCATAGAAGCGCGCGACCACGTTTTTACAACGCTTTTCTTACCGCTCTCGTTCATTTGGAGTATTTTTTTCTCCAACTTCACACTGATATAGGGACCTTTCTTTAACGAACGACTCATGTTTATCTTCGGCTAATCGGTTACTTCTCGTTTCTTCTCTCGATAATGTACTTAGAAGAATGCTTCTTAGGTCTACGTGTCTTAAGGCCCTTTGCATAAAGTCCCTTACGCGAACGAGGATGTCCTCCTGAAGCACGTCCTTCACCACCACCCATTGGGTGATCTACAGGATTCATTACAACACCACGGTTATGCGGACGACGTCCCAACCAGCGAGAGCGTCCTGCCTTACCACTGCGCTCCAAAGCATGGTCACTATTACCCACACTACCTACCGTAGCTTTACAAGCTGCCAATATACGACGTGTTTCACCACTTGGCATGCGCAGTACGACATACTTATCCTCACGAGCAACCAATTGAGCAAATGTACCTGCACTACGAGCGAACTTAGCTCCCTGACCGGGGCGAAGTTCAATATTGTGTATCACTGTACCTACAGGTATTGCTGACAAAGGAAGCGAATTTCCTATTTCGGGAGCTGCTTCTGCACCGGAAAGCACCGTTTGGCCTACTTCTAGACCATCAGGAGCAACGATATACGACTTCACTCCATCAGCATAATAGAGGAGTGCAATACGGCTTGAGCGATTGGGGTCGTATTCAATGCTTTTTACAGTTGCAGGGATACCATCACGTGTGCGCTTAAAATCGATGAAGCGGTACTTTTGCTTGTGCCCACCACCAATATAGCGCATGGTCATCTTTCCGGTGTTATTACGGCCACCGGACTTTTTTCTTCCTACAACAAGGGATTTTTCCGGAACGCTCGCTGTAATCTTGTCGAAAGCGCCGATAATCTTGTGTCTCTGCCCAGGTGATGTGGGCTTGAGTTTTCTAATTCCCATTTTACTAATTATTATATGCTACTGAAGAAGTCAATCACTTGGCCTTTTTGCAAGGTTACGACAGCTTTCTTGTAGGCTGCAGCACGACCACTAACCATTCCATGACGTGTGTAACGGCTTTTTACAGTGGGGGTTACATTAAGTGTATTGACGTCTACTACTTTTACATTATAAAGTGCTTCAACTGCACGCTTGATCTCAATCTTGTTAGCTCTGGGAGAAACCCGAAAAGCATAACGCTCAGGAGTCTGCTCTGTGATTGCCGTCATCTTTTCAGAGATGATCGGACTCAGTATAATATCCTTTTCTTTCATTGCTATAGCGTTATTCTCCTAAAGATTACTTTCTGCAAAGCTGGTTTATCTCTTCTACAGCCTCTTCAGTAAGAACTAACTGCTTTGCATCCAAAAGCCTATAAGTATTGATCTTACGTGCCTCTATAAGAGATGTCTTCTGTAAGTTGCGAGCAGAGAGAAGTACATTCTCAGGAATTGAAGGCATTACATAAAGAGACTTAACTCCATCTAATCCGAGCTGCTTATTGAGAGCCACGAAATCCTTTGTTTTAGGAGCTTCAAAGTCAAACTTTTCAATAACCTTAATAGCTTCTTGACGCGCCTTGTAGGTCAAAGCAGAGCGACGAGCCAAATCAAGGGTCTTCTTATTTAACTTGAAACTATAACTACGAGGACGAGGCCCAAAGACACGTGCACCGCCACGTAAAAGTGGTGAGTTAATATCACCGCGACGTGCACCTCCCGTTCCTTTTTGACGGAATAACTTGCGCGTAGAACCGCTCAGCTCACTACGCTCTTTTGTCTTATGAGTACCACGATGCTGATTAGCTCTGTAGAGACGTACTGCTAAATAAATAGCATGATCATTAGGCTCTATACCGAAAACAGCATCGTCAAGCGTAACTTTACGTCCGGTATCCTCACCCTTTATGTTGTATACTGATAATTCCATATTACATCTCAACAGCTATAATTGAACCTTTAGCACCGGGTACGCTGCCCTTCACTACCAAAAGGTTATGTTCAGGCATTACCTTAATAACCTCTAGGTTTTGAACCGTTACCCGCTCGTTACCGGTTTGACCGGCCATACGCATTCCCTTAAAAACCTTGGCAGGGTATGAACATGCACCGATAGCACCCGGTGCACGCTTACGGTTATGCTGACCGTGAGTAGTCTGACCTACTCCGCCAAATCCGTGACGTTTTACTACTCCTTGGTATCCTTTACCCTTAGAAGTACCTATTACATCTACGTAATGTACATTTTCGAAGATATCTACAGAGATCGTGTCCCCTGCGTTATAGGAACCTTCGAATCCTTTGAACTCGGCCAAGTGCCGCTTGGGTGAAACCCCGGCTTTACTAAAGTGACCTAACTGAGGCTTTGCCACATGCTTTTCTTTAGCATCTTCAAAGCCTAATTGGAGGGCATCGTACCCATCCTTATCACTCGTTTTCACCTGAGTAACCACACAAGGGCCTAATTCGATAACAGTGCATGGAAGACTAATTCCCTCGGCACTGAATACGGAAGTCATTCCGATTTTCTTTCCTAATAATCCCGGCATTTCCTTGTATTATACTTATTACTTGGTTTTCTATTCTACCGTAGTTTGTCGCTTACTACAGCTTAATATTGACATCAACACCGCTAGAGAGCTCTAACTTAGTTAAAGCATCAATCGTCTGACGCGATGCATTATGAATGTCAATCAAACGCTTATAAGATGAAAGCTCGAACTGCTCACGCGACTTTTTATTAACGAACGTACTTCTATTAACTGTAAAGATACGCTTTTGCGTAGGTAGAGGTATCGGTCCGCACACTAATGCACCGGTAGCCTTTACAGCCTTCACAATCTTTTCTGCAGAATTGTCCAAGAGCGTGTGATCGTAGCTTTTCAGCTTGATTCTAATTTTCTGACTCATTGCTATTTGTCTTGCACTTATTTACTACTTTACCAAATCTACGCGTCCGTTAACCTCTTCAAGTACCTGCTTGGCAATCGATGAGGATACCTCTGCATAATGCGAGAAACTCATGGTGCTTGTGGCACGACCACTCGTAATAGTACGCAAGGCCGTCACATAACCAAACATCTCGCTAAGAGGAGCTTCAGCCTTCACGATACGTGCACCGGTACGGCTTGTCTCCATTCCTTGAATCTGACCTCTACGCTTATTCAAGTCACCAATCACATCACCCATACTTTCTTCGGGTGTTACAACTTCGATTTTCATGATCGGCTCCAACAGCACGGGACCAGCCTGTGCAGATGCATTTTTAAATGCCTGCATAGCAGCCACCTCGAAGGATAACTGGTCAGAGTCCACAGGATGGTAGCTACCATCAAGGAGGGTCACCTTGAGTTTATCAAGGGGATAACCTGCCAATACCCCATTCTTCATGGCTTTTTCAAAACCCTTTTGTACAGAGGGAATATATTCCTTAGGCACATTACCTCCCTTTACCTGATCGATAAACTGCAAAGTGCCATCAAAATCTTCGTCAGCCGGTTCGATACGCACAATGATATCAGCGAATTTACCACGACCACCCGTCTGCTTCTTGTATACTTCACGAAGCTCAACCGGCTTGGTAATAGCCTCCTTGTAAGAAACCTGAGGACGACCTTGGTTACATTCTACCTTAAACTCACGCTTCAGACGGTCGATAATAATTTCAAGGTGAAGCTCACCCATACCACTAATTACCGTCTGTCCCGTTTCCTCGTTAGTAGCTACGCGGAAGGTAGGATCTTCTTCAGCAAGCTTTGATAAGCCCACACCCAGACGATCCAAGTCTTTTTGAGTCTTAGGCTCTACAGCGATACCGATCACAGGATCAGGAAAGTCAATAGACTCTAGCGTAATAGGAGCGTTCTCATCACAAATCGTATCTCCGGTACGTATATCCTTAAAACCTACACCTGCACCTATATCGCCACAGCCAATCACCTCCATAGGATTCTGGTGATTAGAGTGCATTTGGAAGAGTCTGCTGATACGTTCCTTCTTACCGGTACGGGTATTCAAAATATAGCTACCGGCTTCAAGCTTTCCTGAATAAACACGGAAAAAGCAGAGTCGTCCCACATAGGGGTCCGTAGCGATTTTAAAGGCAAGTGCACAGAGGGGTTCATCGGGTGAAACCTTACGTACTTGCTTATTTGACTCATCACCGGGAAGTGAACCTACAATTTCATCCGTATCTACCGGACTTGGTAAATATGCACATACAGCATCCAGCAAGGTCTGGACTCCCTTATTCTTGAAAGAAGAACCACAAGTCATCGGGAAAATATGCATAGAAAGCGTTCCCTTACGGATAGCTCTACGTATTTCTTCTTCTGTGAGTGAAGAGGGATCATCGAAGTACTTTTCCATTACTTCATCATCGCACTCTGCCACAGCTTCCAACATTTTATCACGCCATTCTTCAGCTTCAGCACGCAGTTCACTCGGGATTTCTTCTACCTCGTAGTGAGCTCCCATGTCCTCTGTGTGCCACAAAATAGCTTTCATGGTAACCAGGTCAACCACCCCTTTGAAATTTTCTTCAGCACCGATAGGTATCTGAATAGGGCATGGATTAGCACCCAGCACCTCTTTCATCTGGCGATAGACTTCAAAGAAGTTAGCCCCGCTACGGTCCATTTTATTGACGTAAGCAAGGCGGGGTACATGATATTTGTCAGCCTGACGCCACACAGTCTCGCTCTGCGGCTCTACTCCACCGACAGCACAAAAGGCTGCAACTGCACCGTCAAGAATACGCAACGAACGTTCTACTTCTACAGTAAAGTCAACGTGCCCCGGGGTGTCAATCAGGTTTATTTTGTACTTCTTATCGTTATACTTCCAAAATGCAGTAGTAGCTGCACTAGTAATTGTGATACCACGTTCTTGCTCCTGAGCCATCCAGTCCATAGTAGCGGCTCCGTCATGGACCTCACCTATTTTATGGGTCAATCCCGTGTAAAAGAGGATACGTTCACTCGTGGTCGTCTTACCGGCATCGATGTGCGCCATGATGCCGATATTTCTCGTCAAACTAAGATTTAAGTTTTCAGACATTATAGTTTAGGTTCTTTAGTTAAAAACGGAAGTGTGCAAAGGCTCGGTTAGCTTCAGCCATGCGATGCATGTCTTCCTTTCTTTTAAAAGCACCGCCTTGGTTATTATAAGCATCAACTATTTCGGCAGCTAATTTATCTGCCATTGTCTTTCCGCCACGCTTGCGGGCAAACAAGATAAGGTTCTTCATAGAAACCGACTCTTTACGTTCCGGACGTATCTCAGTCGGCACCTGGAATGTAGCACCACCGATTCGACGTGACTTAACTTCCACTTGTGGGGTAATATTATCTAATGCGGCTTTCCAGATTTCCAATGGAGTCTTTTCAGCCTCGCCCATCTTTGTCTTTACAATCTCCAAAGCATTATAGAAGATGGAGAAAGCGATGTTTTTCTTACCATCATACATCAAGTGATTGACAAACTTTGTCACCTGACGATCTCCATATATCGGGTCAGGAAGAATCTGACGCTTCTTAGGTGTGGATTTTCTCATTACTGCTTTTTATTTGCGTTCGAATTCTAATTGGCTGCTGTAGCTTTTCCTTTCGGAAATCGGTTCTCTCTGCAATAGAAAGAGACCTAAACATCTATCGGCGAGAGGATCTCTCAAATCTCTAAGGGATTTCCACCCTATTTTATACCGACCTTGTTGCTACTCGCTTCAACGCTCCCTCTGGAACATTTACTCAACTCTTTTATTTTGGTGAGTCTATCCAATTCGAAACCGAAACCGGTTTATTTTTTCTTATCTCACTCATTTGGGTTTATTGCTTCTACCATCTCTAGCGGCATCTGATGCGCAACCCAAACTCCTGTTACTGATACTTTTTCTATATTCGTTTGCGATTAGAAGGAATAATTTAGTACAAAAGGAAACTTCGTATTACTTCTTAGCAGCTTCCTTAGGACGCTTAGCTCCGTATTTACTGCGACGCTGCAAACGACCACTTACACCGGCTGTATCCAACGTGCCACGAACTATATGATAACGTACTCCCGGCAAATCCTTCACACGTCCTCCACGTACTAAGACAATACTGTGCTCTTGTAAATTATGACCTTCTCCCGGTATATAAGCATTCACTTCTTTACCATTGGTTAAACGTACACGAGCAACCTTACGGAGAGCCGAATTAGGCTTCTTCGGGGTTGTGGTATATACACGCACGCACACACCGCGACGCTGCGGACAGCTATTCAGTGCCGGACTCTTACCTTTTTCAGTAAAGGATTCTCTTCCCTTTCTTACTAACTGCTGTATTGTAGGCATTATATTTCTTACCTTACTTCTTTAAAAATTTTCTTCTGTCTTTATTCAACCTTCTAACACTCTGCTGCACACTCTCAATCGCGATAAAAGCATCATTGAATTCAATGCAGCACGGCAAAGGTACAAATAAATTCCGAAATAGACTCTACTATGAATAAATAAAGTTCAAACTACGTCAGTCTACCTGTAGAAATACAAATCGTACTGACAAAAAAAAAAAGAACCCGACTTGGACTCTTAGAAGAAAGAATATAAAAGGCACGGAATTATCGCAAATATCAGTTGTCCCGCAAGGACTCGAACCTTGTCAAACAGAACCAAAACCTGTTGTGCTACCATTACACCACGGGACAATCGTACTTTACTTTCCCTAAACACAGCACGGCAAAGATTAATATTGCAATTGTGCTTAGCGGCAAGAGTTGTCTCGCAAGGATTCGAACCTTGACAAACAGGACCAGAATCTGTTGTGCTACCATTACACCACGAGACAAAATAATTCAAGGGGTGGAGCCGGAGGGAATTGAACCCTCGTCCAAACATGGAATGAACAAGCTTTCTACATGCTTATCTTCACTTTGCTTTGTCGGCCGTGCCCATAGTTAAAGCCTCTATGTGGGCAACAGCTTATCTCCGGTAATACTATCCGGCGCTACGGGAGCCTCTTGCGCGGAAGATTCCGATATTGGTGCGTCACCGAGTTCGAATCACTTCGGAATAAGAGTTTCGGGTGACGTCTCGTCCACTTCTATCGTAAGCGGATAAAGCCGTAACTTACTGTACTTCGGTTAGGCAGCGAGAGCGTAATTATTTTCGCCAACTAAAATCTTTATGATACACTGAGATTAACGTGCTAGCAATATCCACGCACGGCATGCTTACCTGTCCCTTCGTCACGCTGTCAAAGCCAAGTCGACCCCTCAGCGCAGGATATTAGTAACAATTAGCGGATTAAACACGCCTCCTTGTTACCTCTATCAGGCGACTCACCGGGCTTGATCGCTCATCTCCCCCATAGAGTGGTGCAAAGGTAGATAATTATTTTCATATATCCACAAACATCTTATCATCTATATGGCTATTTCACCCCTTATTCTAATTGTACAGCCCTACCCTATCGCTCTCCTATTTTCAAGTAAGCAACAAGGGCTATTCCACGGAAAGTTCAACAAAGGCACAGCAGCTCACATAAGAAAGAGCATCATCCGGAGTAATCTACTATGCGCGACAAAGTCTGAAGCTGTATTTTTATTAGGTTTTTCCTATAACCGAATTCGCATCCCCTTATTTACAATCCACAGCATATAAACACCCAAAAAAAATCAATGGTCAATGATGTATTAGGGCATGATTTTTAAGCTAATGCAGGGGACGGCAATAGGTACAGATCTATGAAATAAAAAGTATAGATCTATGAAATGATAGGTATAGATCTTTTGACTGAGATGTTCAGATCTAATTATCGAGCAGAATCTAAGAGATATTCTGCGGTAAGCTTACGATACTCGTTTGAATAAGTACCATCAGACTCTCGGACCACGATTTGCTCCTTCTCCGGGAAACCTTCCTTGCTACAGATACCCCATTCACTTAATAGGAGCTTAGGATGTGCGCCTCGTACGGTTACAACCTCTGCCAAACGAAGCAGCGATAAGCGGTGATAAGCTGCCGACATACAGAGCGACCGGTAGCTATCACAGGGAGTGACTAAGGCTATTTTTCCTTCGGGCTTAAGCAGATGAGCAGAAGCCTCCATAAGCGTTTCAAGAGACAATGTGTCATTATAACGTGCTAACGCCTTGGCAGGAGAAGATGTTTTTAGTCCACACTTAAAATAGGGAGGATTAGAAATGATTAGATCTATCGAGGAAGCTTGAGGCGTCACCCGCCACCACTCATTAAAATCTGCTCTGACCACTTTTATTTGACAGTGGGGGCGGCAAGAAGCTATAAAAGAAGAGGCATTATTGGCTGCAGTAGCTGCGGCCGAAGGATCCATTTCCACTGCATAGTAGAGGGCTTCAGGGCTATGCTGCGCCAACATTAGAGTCAACACGCCACACCCACATCCCACATCTATGACCGTTTTAGCGTTCTCATTGCAAGGTAAAGAAGCCCATGCGCCTAACAAGACGCTATCCGTAGTGATACGTTGTGCGCAATTCTCCTGTGATAAGGAGAATTGCTTGAACGAGAAATGGTTATTTATAGGCACTACGCGGCTTTATTTCAATGTCGTCCAACGTTAAGTGTGTAAAGGCATTGATGAAAGCAGCTGCCAATCGGGCATTCGTAATCAGAGGTATATTGAGATCTATCGCCGTTCTCCTCAACCTATACCCATTAGTAAGCTCCCCTTGAGAGAGATTCTTATTGATATTGACCACCATATCAATTTTACGCTCATGCAACATATTGAGCGCTTGAGGCTTACCCTCCTCGTCAGGCCAATACACATGTACCGATGGCACACCATTATCCTGTAAGAACTTATGAGTGCCCTCTGTAGCATAAATAGTAAATCCACGCTCTGCAAGCTTACGACAAGGCTCAAGCAAGTCAGCTTTTTGCTTATATCCCCCACTCGAAATGAGTACACTGCGCTTTGGGATAGTATAGCCAACGGATAGCATAGCCTTTAGAATCGCTTCATCCGTATCATCTCCGAGACAACCAACTTCGCCTGTACTGGTCATATCCACACCGAGTACAGGGTCAGCCTGCTGAAGACGGTTAAAAGAGAACTGAGAAGCTTTAATTCCTATATAATCGAGGTCAAATGCGCTCTTCTGGGGCTTCTCATACGGAAGACCCAACATAATACGGGTTGCTAAGTCAATAAAATTAATATTGAGCACCTTGCTGACAAAGGGGAAGCTACGAGAGGCTCTTAGATTGCACTCTATTACCTTAATATCATTCTCCCTTGCAAGGAACTGAATATTAAAGGGGCCACTGATACATAGCGCTTGAGCAATCTTTCGGCTAATCCGCTTAATTCTACGCACTGTTTCGACATAAAGCTTTTGTGCAGGGAACTGAATAGTTGCGTCTCCGGAATGCACACCTGCAAATTCTATATGCTCACTAATGGCATAAGCCACTATTTCGCCCTTGTCAGCGACAGCATCCATCTCTATTTCCTTGGCATGCTCAATAAACTGACTCACCACCACGGGATGCTTCTGCGACACATTGGCTGCAAGTTTCAAGAAGCGTACAAGCTCCCCTTGATTAGAGCATACATTCATAGCCGCACCCGACAGCACATAACTAGGACGCACCAACACCGGATAGCCCACCTCTTCTACAAATTGCTCTATATCTTCTAAAGAGGTCAATTCGCGCCATGCAGGTTGATCAACACCTATTCCGTCCATTGTGGCAGAAAATTTGTGTCTATCTTCCGCATTATCAATACTCTTGGCCGAGGTGCCCAGTAAGGGGACACCCACCTCATCCAAACGGACAGCAAGATTATTTGGGATCTGTCCACCGGTTGACACAATCACACCAAACGGCTTTTCCATTTCAATGATATCCAGCACTCGCTCAAAAGTAAGTTCATCGAAATAGAGTCGATCACTCATATCGTAATCGGTACTAACCGTCTCCGGATTATAATTAATCATCACCGAAGGATAACCGGCCTGACGGATCGTTCGCAAAGCGTTAACTCCGCACCAGTCAAACTCCACACTGCTTCCTATACGATAAGCACCGCTTCCCAGTACAATCACAGATTTATTCTGCTCGGGGAAAACGATATCATCCTCTGAACCATGATAAGTAAGGTATAGGTAATTTGTTTTGGCGGGGAATTCAGCAGCCAGCGTATCAATCTGTTTTACATAAGGGCGTATGCCTCGGGAAAGACGATACTTACGCGTCTCCATCATGGCTTCATCCATCTCTACATTCATGCCTTTGATGGCACGTGTCACTTGGAAGTCACTAAAGCCCTGTCGTTTAGCTAATAAAAGCAGATCATCCGGCACCTGTTCAATTGAATCGTAGGCGGCAAGCTGTTCGCTCGTATCAATTATTCCTTTTAGACGATAGAGGAACCATTTGTCGATTTTGGTAAGTTCGTGGATGGCATCCACCGTATAACCTTGGCGAAGAGCTTTACTTATTACGAATATTCTACGATCCGTAGGCTCACGGAGTGCAGAGTCAATGTCAGGTATCACCAGTTCTTTATTTTCACAGAAACCATGCATACCTTGGCCAATCATACGGAGTCCTTTCTGGATAGCCTCCTCAAATGTACGACCAATCGCCATCACTTCGCCTACACTCTTCATGCTACTGCCCAGCAAACGTGAAACGCCATGGAACTTTCCTAAGTCCCAGCGTGGTATTTTGCACACACAGTAATCAAGAGCCGGTTCAAAGAACGCACAGGTAGTACCGGTCACGTTATTAGCTACTTCGTGCAATGCGTAACCCAACCCCAATTTGGCTGCTACAAAAGCTAAGGGATAACCCGTTGCTTTTGAGGCTAATGCAGAAGAGCGCGACAATCTGGCATTTACCTCTATCACACGATAATCTCGACTCTCAGGATCGAGAGCATATTGTACATTGCATTCCCCTACTATTCCAAGATGACGAATTATACGGATAGAAAGTTCACGCAGCATGTGATAGTCGTCATTGGAAAGCGTTTGGGAGGGAGCTACCACAATACTTTCGCCCGTATGGATGCCTAAAGGGTCAAAGTTTTCCATATTGCAGACCGTGATACAATTATCATATCGGTCGCGCACCACTTCGTATTCAATCTCCTTCCACCCCTTAAGACTCTTTTCTACCAGTACTTGTGGGGAGAACGAAAAGGCCTTTTCACACAGCTTAACTAACTCTTCTTTATTATCGCAGAATCCGCTTCCCAAGCCACCCAATGCATATGCAGCGCGTATAATCACCGGATACCCGAGAGTCTCAGCGGCATGAGCAGCCTCGTTGATGCTTTCACAAGCTCGGCTGCTGATTGTTTTTACAGATATTTCGTTCAGCTTTTCAACAAAAAGCTCTCTGTCTTCCGTGGCAATAATGGTATCTACCGGAGTACCCAATACTTTAACATTGTACTTTTCCAATACACCACTTTTGTATAGAGCCACCCCACAATTAAGAGCCGTTTGTCCACCAAAAGAAAGAAGGATGGCGTCGGGACGCTCCTTCTCAATAACACGCTCTACAAAATATGGCGTAACAGGCAAGAAGTAGACTTCATCGGCCACTTCGCTTCCTGTCTGCACCGTAGCAATATTTGGGTTGATGAGGATCGTGCGGATTCCCTCTTCACGCACAGCTTTTAGAGCCTGGCTACCGGAGTAGTCAAACTCACCGGCTTCACCTATCTTGAGTGCGCCACTTCCCAAAAGCAATATTTTATTGATTCCCGCTTCTTTCATAGGTCTAACGATTTACTGCTGTGTGAATGAATTGATCAAAGAGGAAAAGCGTATCGGTAGGTCCGCCACAAGCTTCTGGGTGGAACTGTACACTGAAGAAAGGCTTTGTTTTGTGCTGCAAGCCCTCATTTGTATGGTCATTCAAGTTAATATAGCTGCACTGCCAATCACTCGGTATAGTACTATTATCCACCGCAAAGCTATGGTTCTGGCTGGTAATAAAGCAACGCTTCGTATCGCACTCCATTACCGGCTGATTATGACTGCGATGCCCATATTTAAGTTTGTATATATTTGCTCCGGCAGCAAGAGCCATCAATTGATTACCCATACAAATGCCCATGATCGGTTTACTGTCATTGTAACAGTTTCGTATCATAGATATCGTCTTACCGCACTTCGTAGGATCTCCCGGTCCATTTGATATAAAGAGCGCGTCATATTCCACAGAGGAGAGATCATAATCCCAAGGAAGCCGAATTAAGGTTACCTCCGGTCTAATAAGCTGGCGGAGCATATTATTTTTGACCCCGCAGTCAATCATGGCAATGCGCGTTGCACCGCTCCCATAAATAATAGGCTCTTTGATAGAAGCACATGCCACGAGGTTGCGAGTTTCAAATAGCTCATCCACAGGCTCTTCTGTCACGCCTTCTATAAGAATAGTACCTTTCATGGAGCCTTTTTCACGCAAATGCTTAGTCAAAGCTCGTGTATCGATTCCACTTAATGCCGGAATACCATTTTCTATCAACTTATCAGCAAGTGAAGAGGAGGCATCCCAATGACTGTAATGGGTGGAGTAATCTGCACAGATCAAGCCTTGTACCCAAATACGATCACTTTCGTATTCTTCTGATATTTGATTGGCATCGCGCGTCTCCTTCGGCATTCCGTAATTTCCTATCATGGGATAGGTCTCCAATAGGATTTGGCCCATAAAACTCGGATCGGAAAGCCCTTCCGGATAACCATTCATGGCGGTATTAAAGACTACCTCCCCAATGCTATTGCGCGCAGCTCCAAAGGAGACACCTTCAAAGCGTGAGCTATCTTCCAATACTAAAACTCCTTTTGTCATAATGCTTCTCCTCAATTAGGATGCTTCATATATATATCCTCCACGTAACGAATAAACGATTCGTTCACCAAATGATACCCACCGGGGGTTGGGTAGTCTCCGGTAAAATACCATGCTCCGGGATGCTCCGGGATCGCTGCCCTAAGCCCCTCAATAGATTGGAAAACAATAGAAACAGGACAAGAGCACTCTTCAGGACGAACCATTTCGGCTATCTGACGTGTGATCTCCTCAGCCGTAAAGGGCTTGTAAATAGCTTTTACTACGTTGGGTACTATTTCTGTCTTAGGACGCTGCACATAAGCGAGAGCCTTACGATACTGATCCATAATCACTGATGCCGTACCTAACCTATGATGCAGTGCCACAGCCGCACGGAAAGCAATAAACTCTTCCATATGGCGCATGTCAATCCCATAACAATCGGGATAACGAATCTGTGGGGCACTTGAAGCTATCACGATCTTGGTTGGTCCCAAACGAGTAAGCATTCGCAGGATACTTTGCTTTAATGTGGTGCCGCGTACAATACTATCATCAATTATAACAAGGCGATCCACATTCTTGACAATACTGCCATAGGTCACATCGTACACATGGGCAGCCAGATCGTTACGGCTATTTCCCTCGGCAATAAAAGTGCGCAACTTTATATCTTTAATCGCCACTTTCTCACTTCGTACCGCTTTTGACAGAATAGATTTGATCTGCTCCTCGGTGGGATTCTGTAATTGGCTTATTTCCTTTGCCTTTACTCCATTGAGGTGATCACGAAGCCCCTCCATCATACCATAATAGGCTACTTCTGCTGTATTGGGAATGAAAGAGAAGACAGTATGATCCAAATCGTGATCTACTGCTTCTAATATATCCGGAACAAGCTGACGACCTAGTGCTTTACGCTCATGATAAATTTCCTTGTCGCTAGCACGAGAAAAATAGATGCGTTCAAACGAGCATGCCTCATTTTTACCTTCCTCTAGGATACGCTCAAAGTTGCAGTCTCCGGCTTGATTCACTATCAACGCCTCGCCAGGCTGCAATTCCTTTACCTCTTCGAAAGAGACTGACATAACAGTTTGTATAACTGCCCGTTCACTTGCAACGACTACGATCTCATCATCGATATAGTAGAAAGCAGGACGTATCCCATGCGCATCTCTAAAAGCAAACACTTCTCCGTTGCCCGTTTCTCCGCACATCACGTAGCCACCATCCCAAAGGGGAGCACAACGCTTCAGCACATTGCCGATACTGATTCGCTCTTCTATGAAGTGCGTGATATCCATCCCCTCCAAACTATGCTCATTCTTTCCGATACGGTAAAGGCGTTCGACCTCACGATCCAAAGCGTGACCGATCTGCTCCAGCATAATGTGTGTATCACTCGTAATGCGAGGATGCTGTCCTTTGTCGGTTATTGCCTTAAAGATAGCATCTACATTGGTAAGATTGAAATTACCACATAGTGCCAAACTTTTAGCGCGCCAATTGCTTCTACGCACCATGGGGTGGATATAGGTAAGCCCGCTTTTCCCTGTTGTGCTATAACGCAAATGCCCCATATAGCACTCACCCGCAAAGGGGATAATCTGTTCTGCGAATTGAGGATTATAGAGCTCTTCTGAGGAGTAATCGGCAAACTGATGATGAATCCTACTAAAGATCTCACTGATAGCACCGCTTCCTTCTGCACGCTCTCTGAATAGGTATTCCTCACCGGGAGGGGCACTCATCTTAACTACCGCAAGACCGGCACCATCTTGTCCTCTATTGTGCTGCTTTTCCATGAGGAGATAGAGCTTATTAAGCCCATACATCCAAGTGCCATACTGCTCCTGGTAATATTGCAACGGCTTGCGAAGCCTCACTATCGCAATACCACACTCATGCTTTAGGATATCAGTCATCTTTTTCCTCCCTGTTTCTTTTGTTGTTCGCGCATCATCTGCATTTGCTTACGCTGTGCCTCTTCTAAGCGTGCGGCAAATCCACTCTTCTTTTTGGGCTTTTTCTTATTCTCCTCTATACGGGCCAATACCTTTTCCTCATTTATCATCAAACGGCTTGCCACGAACTGCAAGATCGTGATTAAGGTCGAGATAAAATAGTAATAACAAAGTCCGGATGCGTTGTTATTGAAGAAAAAGAAGAACATGATAGACATCATGTAGGGCATCCACTTCATCATCTTCATTTGTTGGTTGTTCTGACCTGTGGCATTCTGACTCATTGTATAACGCGAGTAGAGAATATTTGTCACAGCCCAAAGTAAACAAAAGAGACTAATATGATTGCCCATCAACCCTGTGAGGATAGGAATATTAAAGTTCCAAGTAAGAATAGCATCATACGAGGAAAGGTCCTTAACCCATAAGAATGGCTCACCACGTAGGTCTATTGCCGTAGGGAAGAACATATAAAGTGCAATTAAGAAGGGCATTTGAAAGAGCATCGGCAGGCAGCCACTCATCGGATTTGCTCCGGCGGCCTTATAGAGTGCCATAGTCTCTTGGCTGCGCTTCATCATCATGCTCTGTTCGTTGCCGGGGTATTTGGCGTTAATTGCCTCTACTTGGGGTTTTAGTACACGCATCTTAGCCTGTGACATGTAGCTCTTGAAGGTAAGCGGAGAGAGTGCCAACTTGATGATCAGAGTCAACAAAAGTATGATGATACCCCAATTATCAATAAATCCTTTCAAAAAGTCTACCACCGGAATGATCAAATATAGATTGATACTACGGAAAAGACTTCCACCCACATAAACCAATCGCTCTAAATGCAACTGTTCATGCCCATTTACACCCTTGTCATAGGCCTTTAGCAGATGATGCTCCAAAGGACCCATATAGAGGGTGAACTTTGCACTTTCGCCAGACCTGGAGGTAAAGGGGAAAGAGCTGGCCAACGATACAGACTTTGTATAAGCTCCGTCCTTAGGAAGTGTGGTATGTCCGATAGAGTTATGCTCAAAATAATGCGCTTCGTCTCCGGCAATAAACACCGTTGCAAAGAACTTGTCCTTAAAAGCCACCCAATGCAAACGATCGCTTACAGACTTTTCACTTTGCTGCTTAGTCTCCTTGAGGCGTTCTACGTCGGAGTCTGAGAACTTGTAGTAGATACCGGTATAGTTATTTTCATTTTGCCATGACTTTTCTTGTCGGGGCATCTGCTGCGACATCTCAAAGTCGAGGAAGCTAAGATTGCCCGGGAAAATACGCTCCGGTTGATTACTTGTCAGCGTCATGTCCAACATATAGTCATCGCTGCGCAAAGTATAGTTAAGGTCCAAATAAGCGACGCTATCCGCCACTAAACGCATCGTAAGGGTAGAATCACTCTTTGCGATAGGTTGAAAGGAAAGATCCTTAGACTCTACAATTCGTCCCTCTATGGTGCGAATATATATATTGAGAAGCGCTGCACCATCAAAAAGATACAGCGGCTTTTCATTCCACGTTTTATACTCCTTTAGCTCAGCACGTACCGGCATTCCCCCCTTTGTATCAAGAGTAACTGCAAGACGGTCGTTTTCTAATACAATCTGCTTTGATAATGTAGATTCATTAGTTGAAAAGAGTCCTCCAACGGATACTGACTGCTTGGTAGAATCCCCCGATTCTACTTTTTCGCTCTCAGTTGTAGTTGCCAGCTCCGTTTTCGGAGTATCTATTTTTTCTTGATGGGGCTTGGGACGATTCAATATAGAAAAGCCGAAGATCACAACGGCTATCAGTATCATCCCAATGATGGTATTCTTATCCATTTACACTATTTGACAACGAACAATGCATCTAATTGCTACATTATTTCGCCATGCTATACAATATATAGTTCTACTTACTTGTTTGTTTTTGCCTGATGAGCTATAGCAGCTTGAATAAAGCTCATAAAGAGTGGGCTGGGGTTCAGTACAGTGCTCTTATACTCCGGGTGGTACTGTACACCTATGTACCAAGGGTGACCATCCAGCTCTAAGGCTTCAATCAGCCCATTATCCGGATTTATTCCTACTGCATGAAAACCATGTTGCTCGAACTCATCCAGAAAAGCACTATTAAATTCGTAACGATGACGATGGCGCTCCCTAATAAGCTCTTTGCCATATGCCTGCTCCAGCTTAGAGTTTTTCTTCAAACGACAAGGATATCCTCCCAAACGCATAGACCCACCCAGGTCAGTCACATTCTTTTGGTTATCCATCAGGTCAATTACCTTATGCGCCGTATTGGCATCTATTTCAGCTGTATTGGCATCTTTATAGCCCAATACATTGCGGGCATACTCAATAGCCATACACTGCATTCCTAAGCATATACCCAAAGTAGGAATACCCTTTTCGCGTGCATATCGAAGTGCCAATAGCTTGCCCTCTACTCCTCGAGAACCAAATCCGGGAGCAACGACTATACCATCGCAATGCCCAAGTTTTTTCTCCAAATCCTTTTCCTTAAGATTCTCACTTTGCACCAGTAGCAATTTAAGTTTCCGATCATTGTAAATAGCAGACTGGAGCAACGCTTCGTCGATACTCTTATAGGCATCTTGCAACGATACATACTTACCCACCAGGGCAATGTGCACCTCCTCCGTAGCACGCTTCATGCGATCGACGAAAGAGCGCCACGGTTTTAATTCAGGATCCGGACCGGGTTCAACTCCCATTTTCTTCAAAAGCGTACTATCCATGCCCTGACTAAGCAAAAGGGGAGGAATCTCGTATATGGTAGGCATGTCAATACTCTGGATCACTGCATCAGGAGCCACATTACAGAAGAGGGCGACTTTTTGCAGCATATCCTCTTCCAAATGATGCTCTGTACGAAGTACCAATATATCGGGCTGAATACCACTCTCCTGTAATTGCTTTACCGAGTGCTGTGTGGGTTTCGTTTTATACTCCTTTGCAGCTTTGATAAAAGGCACATAAGTAAGATGAACTACCGCACAGCGCCGCCCCATTTCCCATTTGAGCTGACGTACTGCTTCGATAAATGGGAGTGCCTCTATATCGCCTACAACTCCGCCTATTTCTGTAATCACAAAGTCATAGTGCTCTTTTTCCCCAAGGGACTTCACACAGCGCTTGATTTCGTCTGTGATATGGGGAATCACTTGCACCGTTTTTCCAAGATAATCGCCACGACGCTCTTTACGAATTACTGTTTGATATATACGACCGGTCGTTACATTATTGTTGCGCGATGTCTGTACATTGAGAAAGCGCTCATAGTGGCCCAAATCCAAATCGGTTTCACAACCATCATCCGTTACATAGCACTCCCCGTGCTCGTAGGGATTGAGTGTTCCGGGATCAATATTGATGTAGGGGTCAAACTTCTGTATCGTCACCTTATAGCCTCGCGCTTGCAACAGCTTGCCCAAAGATGCGGCTATAATCCCTTTCCCCAAAGAGGAGACAACCCCTCCTGTAACAAATATATACCTCGTATCGTCCTGTTTCATTCGATTATCGTTCTTTTCTCTTTCCTCCCACACACAAGATACGTAAGAAGGACACTTGCCTCAAATACACACCTTATCTTCGCCTTGCAAAGATAACGCATTCAAAGAAGACAAACACATTTACATTGAGGTTATACACACAAACAAATAAAATCCATGCAAAAGAAAGGTGCTATTACTTCCCCCATTGATAAGTAAGTATCGCAGCACTCAAAAAATTCATTAACAAAGCACAAGATACTACACTTAAGAAATGGTGTACAGAAAGCACCCACTTTCACCTATTCGATGATTGCGTTCCTACGCACAGATATACGAGAAAGGTCCGTTAGTTGAATTAATTAAGAAGCGTTGGGCTGGAACCCCCTCCCAGCCCAACAGATACAAACAAACAAATAATTAATAACGCAAAGAAACAAATAAAAAAGCAAACAAGCAAACGATTATGAATTGCACCACAGAAGCAACAAGCTCACAGAGTGGCTAACACAAAAATAAATACCATAAGGAAAGGAGGGAGCTTAAAACTCCCCCTCAACGCTGCAAACAAGTAAATTAAGTTAGAAAAAAGTCAATATCACGATTCTCACGAACAGCAATACAAACCTAACAAACAATGACATATGGCAAAGATACAACCAACTGTAGATAACGATACTGAGTGAGTGCGTAGTGCAGAAAATTAAGTCATTAGTAATTTGTAATTATTATATTTGCCATGAGTCAGAAAATAAAAGGACATAACCTACAAATACAACCAGGCAGCACGCACCAAACGAACGAAAGTGCCTCTGTGAGCATGTAAAACAATTTATACACTGCACTGAAAATAAAGCTGCTACAATATTGTATATGTACGTATGTAGAATATAAAACTTACACGACAATGGGCGAAAGCTATCTCAAATTTGACCGCACACTACTCGCTAACCTTGATGAGTCGCTCCGCTATGAATACATACGAAGCAATCGCATGGGGGCTTTCGGTAGCAGCACCTTAATAGGCTGCAATACGCGTAAGTACCATGGTCTACTGGTAGTACCTCTCCCCGAGCTAAGTGATCGCAACCATGTATTGCTCAGTTCTTTGGATGCTACTGTCATACAGCACAACACCCCTTTCCACACTGCTGTTCACTACTACGAAGGAGGGCATATAGCCCCCGGTGGACACAAATACATTCGCTCATGCAGCATAGATAGCGTTCCCAAAACCATCTACCAAGTAGGAGGAGTGCTCCTTCAGCGAGAGATACTTCTTGAGAGATACCAACCTCGGGTAATCATCAAATACACACTGCTGGAAGCACATAGCGACACCAAGCTACAGTTGCGTCCGTTAGTTGCTTTCCGAGACGTCACACTACTCACACACGAGAATGATCAAGCCGACACTCGCTGCCTCGCCGTTGAAAATGGTATCGCCATGTGTCTTTATCCTAAGTATCCCACGCTATACATGCAATGCACAGGCGAAGCAGCCTTCCACGAAGAGGGACTTTGGTACAAACACTTCCAATACCTTAAGGAAAAGATTCGGGGATATGAGTCAGTGGAAGATCTCTATTCTCCAGGATACTTTGAGTGCGCAATTAAGCCGGGTGAATCAATCTATTTTGCAGCAGGACTCTCCTCGCTTGACATTGCGAGCATCGACACGCTCTATGCAAAGGAAGCCCAAAGCCGTCCTCCCCGCACCTCATTTACGGAGTGCCTGCGCCATGCAGCCGAGCAATTCTACGTCAGAGAAGGCGAGAAAGAGTATCTGTTGGCAGGCTTCCCATGGTTTGGCATACGCGCCCGCGACACCTTCATTGCACTCCCGGGCTGTACCCTCTACGCAAACCGACAAGAGACCTTTGAGCGTATCTTGCAAACTACCATTCCGGAGTTACTAAACTTCATCCACCAAGAAGCCAACTACCGGGAAAGCCGCATAGAAGAGCTCAAAGATCCCGATGTAGGAGTTTGGGCTGTTCGCTGTATTATGCAGTATGCCGACTTTGTAGGTATAGAAGCTGCATCGGCCAAGTATGGTCACCTTTTGGATGAGATTATCCGCTACTATTTGAGTAACCGACACCCCAACTGTCGCCTCACCGAGAGTGGATTGCTTTATTTAGAGGGGGATGGACGTGCCTTAACCTGGATGGATGCGGAGGTGGATGGCAAAGCGGTTATTCCGAGGCATGGATACTTAGTAGAGCTAAATGCACTTTGGTTCAATGCACTCTCGTTCTACAACTCCCTGCCCGGACGAGAGAAAGATCATAGTATTGAGGCGCTTTTACAAAAGATTCAGCAGAACTTCTGCAGCACCTTCATCAATCCATATGGCTACCTATACGACTATGTATTAGAAAACGGATATAAAGAGCTGGGGGTGCGCCCTAATATGCTTTTTGCGATTTCTCTGCCCTACTCACCCTTGGAAAGACGCAAGCAGCGTGATGTATTAGATATCATTACAAAAGAGTTACTCACACCTAAGGGGATTCGCACGCTCAGTCCCCGAAGCGACGGCTATAAACCCCACTGCGATGGGTTACAATCAGAGCGGAATATAGCCTACTACAATGGCTCCGCTTGGCCTTGGCTCATGGGTGCATACACGGATGCCTACCTTCGGATCTATGGCAGTAAGGGGATAAGCTTTCTGAAACGTATTTTTATCGCTCTTACGGATGAAATTAAGCGACATGGCGTGGCTACCTATTCGGAGCTGTACGATGGCACCCCTCCCTATGAATGGCACGGGGCGATCTCTTTTGCCATGAGTGTGGGAGAAATATTAAGGGGGCAATACATTATTGAGCATGCCGCACAGAAAGAACAACTCTCTTTTAATTACCTTTTGGACGACTGATAAGCGGTGAAAGTATTAATGTTTGGTTGGGAGTTTCCTCCCCATATATTCGGCGGATTAGGCACAGCGAGCTACGGACTAACCGAAGGGCTTGCCGAGCAGCCCGGAGTTGATGAGATCTCCTTTGTCGTTCCTCACCCCTACGGAGATGAAGAGGCTACTTTTGTCAAGATCATTGGTGCTGACACCACTCCTATTGTGTACAAAGACGTAACTCCGGATCAGATACAAGCACACTTCGGCTCACGGACCACGCCCAACGAATACTACCGGTTACGCAAACACCTCTATGCCGACTTTCGTTACCGCTACACGGATTCCTTGGGTTGCATTCCATTTGCGGGCGGATACCCCAACAACCTCTTAGAGGAGATCAATAACTACTCCATTGTTGCAGGCGTGATTGCCCGAGCTACGGACTTCGACATCATCCATGCACATGACTGGGTATGCTACCCTGCCGGCATCCATGCCAAAGCAATAAGTGGGAAACCTTTAGTCATACACGTACATGCTACCGACTTTGACAGAAGCCGTGGTAATGTAAATCCCGAGGTTTTCCGCATTGAATTGGATGGGATGAATCATGCCGATCACATAGTTACCGTAAGTGATCTGACACGACGCACCGTTATCGACAAATACCATCAGCCACCCGACAAGGTAACAACCGTACACAATGCAGTAACTCCGCTCAGTAAACAAATATTAGAGCTTCCGAACAAACGGGGCGTAAAGGACAAAGTGGTCACCTTCCTCGGGCGAATAACCATGCAGAAGGGACCGGAATACTTTGTAGAGGCCGCAGCGAAAGTACTTCGCAATACCCAAGGAGTGCGCTTTGTAATGGCCGGCAATGGGGATATGATGGACAGCATGATCCGACTTGTAGCACAACGTCGCATAGCAGACCGCTTTCATTTCACCGGATTTATGAAAGGGAGAGAGGTATATGAGATATACAAAGCAAGTGATGTGTATGTAATGCCTTCGGTAAGCGAGCCCTTTGGCATCTCGCCCTTGGAAGCAATGCAGTGTGGGGTGCCCTCCATCATCTCTGTACAATCGGGTTGCGCTGAGATACTCCGCTACGCACTAAAGGTAGACTATTGGGATGTAGATGCTCTGGCTAATGCCATTCACTCGGTGATTGCCTATCCATCGCTACACCACTTCCTCAAGGAAAAAGGCCTGGAGGAGGTAAACAACATTAAATGGTACGATGCGGGCCGCAAACTATCGGATATTTATTCTAAACTACTCTCTAACAGATGAAAAAGATCACCCTCATATTTAATCTTCATCAGCCATTCCGACTAAAACGATACCGCTTCTTTGACATCGGGAATGATCATTATTACTACGATGACTTCGAGAACGAAGAAATCATCCGACGAAACAATAAGCAAACCTATGCACCCGCTAATGAAGCTTTGCTTCAACTTATGGAGCATAACCCCGACTTCAAGGTCTCTTTTGTGATTAGCGGCACGATGATTGAGCAATTGGAAACCTTTGCTCCCGAAACCATCAATACCTTCAAGCTGCTCGCTGAAACCGGGCGAACCGACTTCTTAGCCACTCCTTATGCACACTCTATTGCATCGCTTTTCGACAAGAAAGAGTTCGCATACCAAATGCGTCTGCACTCTCGCAATGTAACTTCCCTTTTTGGTATTACGCCCTCCGTGGTATGCAATACGGAGTTGCTCTATAATGATGAAATAGCTGAATCGGTCTATGCGCTTGGCTATAAGGGAATCCTCACCGAAGGAGCAAAGCATATTCTCGGGTGGAAAAGTCCTAACTACCTCTACCAAACCAACAACGCACACCCCATAAAGCTCCTAGTCCGTAACGCGGCTATTAGTGACAAAATACAGGTACTATTTGGACGCTACGACTCAGGTGATTACCCCTACACAGTAGACAAGCTCCTACGCGCCATCCAATCTTTACCCACCGACGAAGAGGAAGTCGTACTCTATATGGACTATGAAGTAATGGGGACCTTATGGAGTGCTGCAACCGGCATATTCGACTTCTTTAAGGCACTACCGCATATGGCTCAAGAAGCCGGGATAGGCTTCTCCACAGCAAAGGAATCCATTGAGAGAAAAGCTCTCGGTGGTGCACTGGAGGTACGGTACCCTATCAGTATCATCGGGGAGGCTAAAGATAGCTCTCCTTGGCTGGGCAACGAGCTACAAGAGGGAGCCAAGGAGCTTCTCCTCAAATGGGGCGAAAGAGTGCGTATTACGCGAGACAATAATCTCTTACAGGATTGGATTTACTTACAAAGTGCCGACCATTTTTACTATATGAACACCCGCAAAGAGCTTGTCGGCACCTTCTCCCCTTTCGATACCCCATTTGCAGCTTTTACAAACTATATGAATGTACTCAGTGACTTTATTTTACGAATTGAAACTGAATACCCCTCTTCCATAGAGAATGAAGAGCTGCATGCACTCCTATCCACGATAGACAACCAAAACGAAAAGATAACCCAACTCCAAAAGGAGCTGGACATGCTTAGAGAGAAGCATTAAACGCTTTTTTTACGCACAACCACAGCCCCTTCTGCCATATACGTTTGTAGGAGGGGCAGTTGTATATATAAACATGCTTATCAAAATCTTATCTTTGCCATAGGTAATCAACTAACTGCATGCCTATAACGAAGAATATGTCCACACAGCAAAATAATAATCCTAAAGAACAACTCGAGAGCCTCTTTATACACCCCGACACCCCGCTCGGGGCATATCCCTTTGATGTACTGAAAGAGGATGACTTTGCTCATCTTATTGATGAGGCTATCGCACAAGAGGAGGAAGATATCCTTACCATTGAGCGCAACGCAGACTCCCCCTCTTTTGAGAATACTATTTTGGCACTCGAGGAGAGTGGAAAAGCCCTCGAAGCGCTTTTAGGGGCTTTTTACAATCTTCTTCATGCACATTCCTCTGAAAAACTCATGGCCCTTTCGGAGGAGTTTGCGCCTAAGCTTACTGCTCTACGTCTGCGCAAGTTACACTCCCCCATACTCTTCAAACGCATTCACACGCTCTATGAGCAGCGTGAGTCCCTTGCATTGTCGAAAGAAGAAAAACGCCTCATGTACCGCGCTTATGAATCGTTTGTTGATAGTGGGGCCGCGCTCAACGAAGCCCAACGGGAAAATCTAGGAAAAGTATTCTTACGCCTCAGCAAGTCAACGACAGCTTTTGGCAATCAGGCACTGAAGGATCAGGAGTTATTTAGATACTTCTTACCCTTAGGGAGTGCAGCGGTAGAGCCCCTCCCCAAAAGCATACTCAATAGAGCAAAAAGTCGCTGCATGGAAGAGAGACAAGATGAGGGCTACCTATTCGCCCTTACAGCTCCCGAATACCAAGCCGTAATGAGCTACTCACCGGATGAGGCACTTCGTAAGACCTTCTATTACGCATGGATGCAACGAGGCAATCATCCTAACTGCTACAATACAACGCACCTCATACGCACAATCATAGCGGCTCGCTTAGAGATAGCCCAAATACTTGGCTATTCATCCTATGCAGCCTATGCACTCAAAGACCGCATGCTCTCTGATCAGGAAGAGGTAATCAAGCTACTGAATGAATTAGAAACGGCCTCGCGTAATAAATGCCAAGCAGAACTGTGTATGCTGGCAGCGCAAGACCCGACACTCAGTGTTACACCATGGAATATACCCTATCTTTTTGAGCAAATCCGTCGTATGCAATTGGATTACAATAGAGAGGAAGTGCGTGCCTATTTTCCTGCTGACCAAGCAGTTAGCGGAGTGCTCAGACTGGCAGAACAGCTCTATCGAATTCACTTTATAGAGCGTAGCGATATACCCGTTTACGACCCTTGTGTAAAGACCTTTGAAGTATGGGATAATCAAACAGACCGGCATTTGGGGCTGCTCTATTTGGATCTCTTCGCTCGTTCCGGCAAAAGAAGTGGGGCCTGGATGAATAACTTGAGAGATCAAGACGAAAAGCAGCGACCCCATATTCTTATTGTAATGAATTTTACCCCACCTGAAGCAGATCGCCCCGCATTACTCTATTTAGAAGATGTACACACACTGCTCCATGAATTTGGACATGCCATGCATGGTATGCTCTCCCAAGTGCGCTATAAATCGCTCAGTGGGACTAATGTAACGCGAGATTTCGTAGAGCTACCCAGTCAAATCATGGAGAATTGGCTTTATGAGCCGGAGTTTCTCCAAAGCTTTGCAAAGCACTACCAGACAAGCGCTCCACTTCCTCAGCACTTAATAGACAAGATATTAGCGACTCGCTGCTTCCAAAGTGGATATGCTACACAAAGGCAGCTCTCTTTCGGATTCCTTGATATGGCTTATCACTCCATCACCTCTAAGGAGGATATTCCCATGGATATAGAGGCATTCGAGAAAGATGCTATGAAGCAAGCCACCTGCTTCCCGCTTCCAGCCGAGGGATGCCTAATGAGCAGTGCGTTCGGACACCTCTTTGCAGGAGGCTATGCAACAGGCTACTACGGGTATAAATGGAGCGAAGTACTGGCAGCGGACGCTTTTTCCCTATTCCAAGAAAAGGGAATCTACAATACACTCGTGGCGGACTGCTTCAGACGAGAAATACTGGAGAAAGGAGATACGGAGGAGGCCATGGTACTCTATGAACGATTCCGAGGCCGCAGACCTCTGGTAAGTGCTCTTATTCACCAAGATGGATTGAGAGAGTAAAAGGGCGGACAAAAAGACATAGAATCTTTCGCACCATTTATCTATAACTTTCAATTGAAACATCTATACCTTTTGCGTGAAAGGTATAGTTGTTTTTTCGCTTAATGAGCAAGTAGATATAAGAAGGAGGAAGTACTCGGACTAACTTATCTACCGGCTCTGCTGAAAAGGGCTCTGTCACCCTATGCAAAAGCTCTATTCTGAACGTACAATAAGGTCATTGTCCAGCAGTGGAAGCTAGTAGCTAAAAGCAGCGTTTGCAATCAGCACCTATGTAATCATGCTCGCCTTATCCTTGTTTGCTGCCTCGGCACAATTGTAAAGGCTTGCTATTTTAAGCACAAACTAAAAAACGCCCATAAAAAAGACCCCGAGAGGCCTTAAATCCTCTCAGGGTCGTCACGAAACGAAAATTATTACTCTTTATAGATTTATCCGAAATTATCGAAGTGTATTTGCCCCGGATCAACCCCCAAGTCATCCAGCATCTTAAGTGCAGAAGCTGACATCGGACCGGGTCCACACATGTAGTACTCTATATCTTCAGGTGCATCGTGATCCTTAAGATAATTGTCGTATATCACTTGGTGGATAAAGCCCGTAGGTCCATCCCAATTATCTTCCGGCCGCGCAGCACTCAAAGCGATTACAAACTTAAAGTTAGGAAATTCTTTCTCAATAGCGCGAAAATCTTCCTCATAGAATATTTCACTCTTTGAACGGGCTCCGTACCAGAATGTAACCTTACGAGTAGTTTTTTCCGTACGGAATAAATGTAATAGCTGAGCACGTAAGGGAGCCATACCTGCTCCACCTCCGATATAAAGCATTTCTGCATCGCTATTCTCATTGATATGGAAGTCCCCATAAGGACCACTCATAGTGACTTTATCACCAGGTTTCAAAGAGAAAATATAGCTGGATGCAACTCCGGTCGGCACCCCTGCCATCCATGTATGCGTATTGCGATCTATAGGCGGTGTAGCAATACGCACATTTAAGGTAATAATATTCCCCTCTTCAGGGTAATTAGCCATAGAGTAAGCTCGCACAGTAGGTTCAGTATTGCGAGACTTAATACCCCACATACCAAACTTATCCCAATCGGCACGGAACGGATCCTCTCCCGCCTTATTGGTTATGTCGAATGAACTATAATCTACTTCATAAGCCGGTATCTTAATCTGTGCATAGCTACCACTCTTGAACTCCATGTGCTCGCCTTCGGGCAACTTAACCACAAACTCCTTAATAAACGTAGATACGTTACGATTAGAAAGCACCTCACATTCCCATTCCTTAATGCCGAATATAGATTCGTCCACTAGAATGGAGAGAGGCTCCTTAACCTTTGTTTGGCATCCCAAGCGCCAATGATTCATTTGCTCCTTACGGGTAAAATGCGGTGTTTCAGTCGGGAGGATCTGACCACCCCCCTCAAGCACTTGCACACGGCATTGACCACATGTACCCCCTCCACCACAAGCAGAAGAGAGAAAAATACCTTCATTTTGAAGCGTGTTGAGCAAAGTTCCCCCCAAAGGCACCTCTAATTCACGGTCTCCATTTATGGTAAGCTTTACATTGCCACTCGGTATCAGCTTCTTTTTAGCAAATAACAAAAGGATGACCAAAATCAGTATGATAATCAAAAAGACAACCACACCGGTTACGATCAATAGATAATTGATATCCATAGGTTTACGTTTTGAGAATTAGAGTTTTACACCGGAGAAGCTTAGGAAAGCGATTCCCATCAATCCGGTAATTATCAATACAATACCATATCCACGAAGTGGCTTAGGCACATTAGAGAATTTCAACTTTTCACGTATCGCAGCCACACCGACAATGGCTAATAGCCAACCAAGTCCCGAGCCAAAACCATAGATAGTAGCTTCGCCTAAGTCGGCAAACTCACGCTGCTGCATAAAGAGAGATCCACCCAAGATAGAGCAGTTCACTGCAATCAAAGGGAGGAAAATACCCAAGGAGTTATACAACGAAGGAGAATAACGCTCTACGATCATCTCTACCAACTGCGTAAAAGCCGCAATGACAGCAATGAAGATGATGAAAGAGAGGAAGCTCAAATCCATATTCGCAAAGTTGGGACCTAACCAAGAGAGAGCCCCCTCTTTGAAGATATAGTTCTCCAGCAGCCAGTTAATTGGCAAAGTACACGTTAGAATAAACGTCACTGCCATTCCTAAGCCGAAAGAGGTCTTTACATTCTTCGAAACAGCCAAGAAGGAGCACATCCCAAGATAATATGCAAAGATCATATTATCAATGAAGATACTCCGGAAGAATAGACTCAAATAATCCATAATTAATACTCTATCTCAACAAATAGGTCTTCTGCTCTTATTTATATCTCCTGAAGTTCCTTCACACGAGAGCGTTGTACCCATACTATACAAGCCAACAACACTAATGCCATAGGAGCCATATTCATCAAACCAAAGTTTTCATAGCCGGCATCATACCAGCTGCTCGGAATTATCTGAATACCAAAAAGCGATCCGAAACCGAATAGCTCTCTTACAAAGGCTATGATAATAAGCACTATGGCATAACCTACCCCATTGCCAATTCCATCCAAGAAGGAAGCCCAAGGCTTATTGTTCAATGCAAATGCCTCCAAACGTCCCATTAGGATACAATTGGTAATGATCAATCCGACATATACAGAAAGTTGCTTACTAACGTCATAAGCAAAGGCCTTCAATACTTCGTTCACAATAGAAACCAGTGCGGCACATACAACTAACTGCACAATAATTCGTATCCGAGTGGGAATTCCCTTACGTAATAGGGATATAATCAAGTTGGCAAAAGCTACTACCACTATCACACTAAGCCCCATTACCATAGCGGGCTTCAGCTGAGAAGTAACAGCAAGCGCACTACATATCCCAAGCACCTGTACCAATACGGGGTTATTATTATTGAGAGGCCCTAAGAGTACCTCTTTTGTTTTTTTATCCATATTAGTTTATTCCTTCTGTTGTTATATCGTTACTTACGGGAGTTCCCTTTGCTAAATTACCAAGGAAAGCGTTGTAAGGTATCAAGCAGTCGTGCAACATATCGTTCACTCCGTTGCTGGTAAGCGTCCCTCCGGAAATACCATCTACCTGATCCATATTCTGTACCTTACGACCTTTCTTCACTACAGCTATACCCACTACTCCGGTTTCTAAAGTACCTATATGCTTTCCATCAAATTGGGAGGAGAAGGCTTCATGCACAATTTCGCCACCCAACCCGGGCGTCTCTGAAGCGTGACTAAAGTCTATACCGTACACCGTATATCCATCGTCGTTGAGAGCTATATAACCCCATATATCACCCCATAGTCCCATTCCATTAAGAGGGATCACATATTTGGTAGATCCATCCACTTCAGCTTCATAGAGTGGTAGCGGAGTAGTAGCATCTTTTCTATAATATTTATACTGGTTCTTTGTGTTCATATAAAACACCTCACTGCTACCCAACTCGCTTCCAGTAAACTCTTTTACAATGTCACCCTTATCATTGATAAGCAACTCGCGCTTAATAGTTGATTGATAGACATTGATTACCTGAGCCTTATCATCAGGATTTTGCTTGAGGCTACGGAGCACCTGCTGCATTTTATCAATTCTCTCATTGGCTTGCTGGGGCTTTCTGAGTACCTGCGAAGTAAACGCTAAAGCTACCGCTACAATGATAATCATCACTGCTGTGTAGATAAGCGTATAACTGTTACTATCTTTATTCATCTTACCCATAATAGCTTGTTGATTCTACACACGTAATACATCATTTATTAGCTTGCAGCGCACGTTGCTTACGCATGCGTATATTGGCATCCACTACAAAGTAGTCAATTAAAGGAGCGAACACATTCATAAGTAGGATTGCGAGCATCATACCTTCAGGATAACCGGGATTCAATACGCGAATGAACACACACATTACCCCAACTAATAACCCATATATCCATTTTCCTTTTTCTGTTCTTGCCGAGGTAACCGGATCTGTAGCCATAAATACCAATCCAAATGCAAAACCGCCAAAAAGCAAGTGAGCCAAAGGAGGCATTTGCATAGAGGCCGTCGTACCGATGGCATTAAATACAAGAGACATTAGTACAGCCCCGACAACACCGGAGAAAATGATCTTCCAACTTGCAATTCCTGTCCAAATAAGGAAAATAGCTCCCAACAAGATACAGAAAGTAGAAACCTCTCCCATAGATCCGGGGATAAAGCCCCAAAAGGCATCCCAATAGGAAATGGGGTCGCCCACAACATTTTGGATTACAGAAGGATACTCACTTCCCGCTGTTGCTATCTGTCCTAATGGAGTTGCTCCCGAGAAAGCATCTACGGGCGTTACAGCGCCACCCATTCCCCAGCTATGTCCCAGGCGTACAAACACATCGTCTCCTGTCATATGCGAAGGATAGGCAAAGAAGAGAATGGCACGTGCCACTAAAGCGACATTGAACACGTTGTAACCGGTTCCTCCAAATACTTCTTTAGCAAAAATCACCGAGAAGGCCGTAGCAATAGCCATCATCCAAAGCGGCGTTTCAATAGGCAGAACCATCGGTATCAAAATACCGGTTACAAGGTAACCCTCATTGATTTCTTCGCCTTTCATCTGTGCCACTGCGAACTCTATACCCAATCCCACCAAGTAAGATACAATGAGCTTGGGAAGAATAGCAAGCAGTCCATAAATGAAACAAATAAACCAACTGACCTCAGCCAACTGACCGGTAGCTAAATAGTGTTGATAGCCCAAATTGTACATACCAAAGAGCAGTGCCGGCATTAAGGCAATGATCACCATTGTCATAATACGCTTTGAGTCAATGGCATCATGTACATGCACCCCATGGTGTGATGTCTCATTGGGCACGAAGAAGAACGTCTCGAGTCCCTCAAACACAGAGTGCAAGAAAGCCAACTTGCCCCCTTTGCTGAAAGTAGCTCTATGTTTATCAAAGAAATTTTTCATAATGTGTGTAAGTTGCTTACGAAGACCAAACCCACTAATTCATCTCTTTATACAGTAAGTCCAATGCTTGACGGACAATTTGCTGCAGAGGTTTCTTGGAAGAATCCACGAACTCACAGAGTGCAAAGTCCTCAGGTGCTACTTCGTAGATACCTAAAGCCTCCATTTTGTCTATATCAAATGCAAGGATTGCCTTAATTAACTGTTCGGGATAAATATCGAAAGGGAACACTTTGGTATATTCATTACTCATTATCATAGCACGCTCACCTCCCTTAATTCGAGCATCTAACCGGTACTCCTTACGCGGAGTCAACCAACTAAAGTAGCTATGATTCATACTAAACTGATTGAAGCGGGGAGCGATCCAACCAAACAGCTCTGACACATCATCTCCCTCAGGAATTACTGTAATCTGATCCAGATTGAGAGGGGTGTAAGCTGATGACTCATCAAGCTTTGTACCTACCAATACATCTCCGGCAATAATACGTAACTTCCGCTCCGTATCAAGCAAAATACCATCCAAAAGATCAGCAACAGGGCATCCGGGTAACACTTTTATATAGCCGGTTTTCTTCACTTCACTACCGACAATAGCAACTTGACGAGAGAAATCCACCTTTGCTGTTGCCAAGAAGCGTCCGATCACCAATAGGTCTGTAGCCTTTAGTGTCCACACGACTTCCCCCTTATTGACCGGTTTTGTTTTATTGATCAGTACTCCGTTCGTTCCTGCCGGGTGAGGTCCCTCTACTAAGTACTCTTCCACTCCCTCTACATTAAGATTCAATGGTTTGGAGACGCTTACGTGTACCATACCGGGAGTGAGCTTGCGAAGTGCTTTAAGTGCCAAGCGAAGATGTTCGATACGACCTTCTAATAGATAAGGCACGTCTGGTGCAAGCGGAGCCGTAAAGTTTGCTGTTACAAAGATGTCTCGAGGGGTTATATTGGGTCGTGCCACTATATCGTAGGGACGCTGCATAATAAATCCCCACAACCCACTTTCCAAAAGATATTTTTTAATCTCTTCCGGTGAAGACTTGTCTACATCTATTTGCTCAAATTGACGCTCTTCCTGTGAATCGCTATCACAAGCTATTTCAATGTTAAGGATATGCCGTTTGGCACCTCTATTAATTGCTTTTATGGTCCCTCCTATAGGAGCTACAAACTTTATCTCAGGATATTGTTTGTCATAAAAGACCTCCTCTCCTTTCTTTACCACATCACCCACTTTGACTGAGGGTTTGGGCAGAACACCTGCATAAAAGTCCGGCACTAAAGCATATACTTTACTATTGCCTGCTGCAGGTAAAACATCACGAGAGGCCTCTCCTTTCAAATTGAGGGAAAGCCCCTTCTTGATTTTTATCGTTTTGGTCATAAATACATTCGCTATTTATCCGAAGCAATTTCCGTTTGCAAAGGTAACTCTTTTATCGTCAATATAGCACAATCCTCATATGAAGTATTAGTACACTGATATTTCATTTCAAAAGGTATAGATCTTTCGTTTGAAAGGTTCTGATCTTTTATTCGAAAGTTATAGATGTTTTACTTGAAAGTTCCTGATGTTTTTTCTTTCATTCGGTAGCTACAGACCTATAGGAACAACTTATTTCATTAGAGGATTGGCGAGAAATAAAAGCTATAATCTGTCGAAGTGTTCACTCTTTGTGGCGATTAAGCATTGCTATGCCAAATAAAGAGCCCTATTAATTGATAAAACATAGAGTAAAACTTTGTGGATAGGGGAAATCTGACTATATTTGTGCTTGTTAAAAGGACATAGGGAGCAATAGTACTAAGAATATATGGGGATATTGTGATTTCTTGGAATGTCTGAAATGTGCTTTGTAAAGAGATAAGCTCTCACAGAAATCCATTATTCCACAAGAAAAGAAAGTTACACAATGAAGTCAAAAGCTACGAGGAAGGCATTGCTGTTTGCATTATTAGCAACCCTTTCCCTTCCGGTATTCGCTGCTGCAAAGATTACCTTCAAAACAGCAAGAAAGGCAGGTAGCACAGTAAAGCTCTACGTGATATCTAATGGGGAGGTAAAAGCAGATGGTATAAAGGGTGGACAGATTAGGACAGGAGGAAACTACATCTATACTCTTACCGGTCAGACTGTTACACTCGAAGGGGATATTACCGAGTTGCACTGTCAGGATAATCAAATAACCTCCTTTGAGTTTGAGGCATGTGATAATCTGAAAGAACTATGGTGTCACAATAATCAACTCACTACGTTGGATCTCACCAATTGCAAGGGGTTAACACACTTGTGGTGTTTCAAAAATAAATTGACCTCGCTCAATCTGACACAATGCGCAGAACTCACCAAATTATGGAGTCAAGAAAACGAGTTGACTACTTTGGATGTAACGACCTGTCCCAAGTTGCGCGATATGTGGGCGTTCAAAAATAAGTTGACGAGCGTAAACGTAGCAGGGTGTAACGACTTGCAGTCTCTCCTTGTGCACAAGAATGAGTTGACTACGGTGGATATATCTCAGTGTGCTGCCTTAGAGCGGTTGGATTGCCAATACAATAAGATAACCTCCCTCAATCTACAAAACAGCGAGAAGCTTGAGATGCTTTATTGTTATGGTAACCAGCTTACTTCGTTGGACCTGTCACATTGCCCCAATCTAAAAGCATTGGAGTGCAATAGCAACTGGCTCGCTTCCATAGATGTATCGAAGTGCCCTATCCTCAATTGGATTTCCTGTGAGCAAAACTTGCTTACCTGCTCTGCGATGGAGTCTATTGTAAATCAAGTACCGAATAGAAAAGAAGAAAGGGTTAACGGAACTCTTGTGGTGATTACCGAGAAGGAAATGAAAGCTGATCCTATAGTCGGAAATATCATGACAGAGAACGAAGTGGCTGCCGCTTTGGCTAAGGCTTGGAAGGTTTATTACATTCCAAAGGACGATACTACGAAGCTCAAAGATTATCCGGGACGCCCCGGCACTTGTGCTGATTATGACCACGAAACGTTTAAGGTTACCGTTGCAAAAACCACCAATGGAAGTATATCCATTAAGGGAGCAGAAGATCTGAATGCGGTTCCTTTTGGTACAGAACTTACCGTAGAGGTGGCACCTGAAGAAGGGTACAGCTTGCAGCGTCTGATGGCCAATGAGAAAGATATCACCAATACCAAGAAGTTCTTTGTGTCGAGGAATGTAACAGTCACAGCTCTCTTTGTCTCTCCGCTCCGGGAGATTACGGAAGCTAAACTGAAGGTATATCCCAATCCTGCTGCTACAGAGGTGAATATACAGGGAGCACCTGCTCTTTCTGAAGTGAAGCTATACAGTATGGACGGAGTCCGTCTGCTCAGCATAATGACTGATGCTTCGGGAGCCGCTGTATTGGATGTATCAGATGTTCCTGAGGGTACCTATCTGGTTGTACTACAAGATGGTGTATATAAGTTGAATACAAGACGTCTTTCCGTGAAGCGATAATAGCTACAGCTGAGATTAGCAAAACAAGAGCCCCTGTCCTTTTGGGATGGGGGCTCTCTTTATTATTGAGCCATACTATTGTCTTCAGCTTTGGATAAGACAAGGCTTCTTTATCTCTTCTGCACGATCTCTATCCACCTTACCGATAGAGCCTAAGTACCTTCGTGGGTTCTACAGGTGTAGCTGTTGTGAGCAACGCTTATGTCCACAGACATAAGGTATCTCAATAGCTACTGATGCTTTATAGGGGACACTCAATACTCCTAGTGCATCCTAAACTAAGAGGAAAGCAATAGCTGTAGTGTTTTGTCTGTGCTCTTTATTCTTCCTCGTGCTCATAGTTCGCACTATGCAAAGCCTTTTCGGTAAGAGTGCACTCGTCTATTGCAAAAAAAGAATGGGGTAGAACAAACTTGTTCCACCCCATTGTTATTAGGAATTAAAAGCTCTATTTCGGCTTATCTTAGTCTCATATCAAAAGATGAGAGAATGCATTGCTCATAGGCAGCCTTCATCTTAATAGCACCCGCCCCATTGTAACTTGCGCTCCCCGAAAAGAAGCTCTTTTGACTCATCAGTACGATATCAAGAGCATTCTCTCCATTCAGATCAAACTGGTTGAATAAAAGGAAGTGCTTGGGCATTAAAGGTTCTACTGTAATAGCTATACAGCGAGTGCCATCGCCCATCGTGGTCCTGTAGAACTTTTGTTTCTTAGGATCTAATTTGAAGAGGTCCATTACGAAAATCATGTAGGCAGACTCATTCTCCGAGAATTGTGCCATGTCATTGGGATTAATAACTAATGGTTTTGACAAGTCAATTCCATTACCCCAATCTTTGTCAAAGTATGCCATTACCCCTTCTGTTACCTGTCCCATAAAGTTGCTTGTTCCATAGGTGGCACTATTGTCTGTATAGTACATGAGAGCAAAAATAGGATCTTTGGTACTGGGCATTGGTTCAGGCCAGAAAGTGTATACGTTTTTCTCTGTGTTGCATATCTTTCTACCCATGCTGTCTTCTGCAGCCGTTATATCAGTGAGATCAAACGGTTGGAGTTGATCTGTAAAGTAGAAGCCATTGACGACCTTTCCCTTGAGCGCTACATGTACCTTAACTGCACAAGTTGCAGATGCTTCCCCAATAGAGGCTGTAAGCGTAGCCTCTCCGGTAGCTATACCCTTTACATCGAACACATTCTTCTGACCTGCTTTGGCAGTGATGGTAGCCACTTCCGGATTAGAGGTTAAGACCTTAATCTCCGTGTATTCAGCATTCTCGGGCTGTACGTTAACCGTGATTGTGGCCGTCTCCTCCGGAGCAAGAGTCAAAGAGGCAGGAGTGATGCTCAAAGTGATCTTTTCGGGCTCTTTACCTTTGGCGGTTACTTTGATATTGACTTGAGCTTTTGCCTCTTCGTTACCCTTTTTGTCCATGATCTTTGCAATGAGCATGGTCGCACCCTCTTTTACTCCGGTGACTTTTAGCGAGGCAGCGTCAAAGGTTGCAATCGTTTTGTCCGCTACTTCCCATACAATATCACCCTTGCGCGCTTCGGGAGTGACTGCTACAGAGATAGGAGCACTCTCTTGCCCTACAGCTATCGAAACCTCATTAGGAGCCAATGCAATGGATACCTTGTCCTTAGGCAAATCCGGTTCATCAGATCCACAAGAGACTGCAAAAAAACTAACGAGTGCCAACGAGGCACAGGCAAATAACAATTTCTTCATACTTTTTTGAAACTCTATTTCTTGTTCTTGTTTATTTCTCGTGTGCTAACTGCTTCCTAAAAACATTTCAGGCCGCATCAAGGGCAAAGATATAAAATCATTTTGAATATATGCGTATAAAGTATTGTATAATTTATATATGCGTAGTTTCACTTAGCACTTTTGTTGTCATGAAAGAAGAAAAACACCATAAGAAAAGAGCAAAATGTAAGGATTGAATGGAGGTAATATCCTCTTTTCTGGGTTATAAGCTTATAGGTGTAAGAACAAATTAGCCGGAGTGGAGCATTATTTTATTCTCCTTGGGGAGAGTTAAAGGCATAGCGGGGAGTAATCTTCGGCTATTCGCGATGTGTGCAATAAGTAAAAAGAAAGGAACTAATTGCATGTGTGGTGCATTGAAATACATTATCTTTGTGGCGGTATAGAATGAATATATGCAGAGACGAATAACGGCAGTAGTGGTCGGTTATGGCCACATAGGGCATAGTGCGGAAGACGCGCTACGTGTAGCAGATGACTTTGAACTTCTTGGTATTGTGCGTCGTCATGTGGGAGAGACCGGAGAAAAGAGTATCTATGGCACTCCCATAGTATCGGATATAAAAGAACTTAGCAGCACTCCCGAGGTAGCACTTCTAACAGTTCCCTCTCGGTTGGTGCCTACAACAGCTCCTCAATGGCTTGAAAAGGGTATCTCAACGGTGGATTCTTTTGATATACATACCGATATACCCGCCTTAAGGCAACAATTGGATGCAGTAGCAAAGCAGCATGGTGCTACCGCTATTCTATCAGCCGGATGGGATCCCGGTAGTGATTCTATGGTTCGTACATTGATGGAAGCCATGATGCCGAAAGGGTTGACCTACACAGATTTTGGCCCCGGTATGAGTATGGGGCATAGCGTTGCAGTAAAAATGCTGGAGGGAGTTAAAGATGCTCTTTCGGTAACTATACCGATAGGAACGGGGCTTCATAGGAGAATGGTCTATGTCGTCTTAGAGGATAATGCAAAAGAAGAGGAGGTGCGTAATGCTATCCTGAAAGATCCTTACTTCGTTCATGACGAAACGCATGTAACCTTTGTGGAGAATGTAGAGCGGCTTATGGATCAAGGTCATGCAGTGCAGATGAGTCGCAAGGGTGTATCGGGTACTACGCATAATCAACTCGCCTCTTTTGAGATGCATATCAATAATCCCGCCCTTACGGGTCAGGTAATGGTAGCTGCTGCCCGAGCCGCTTTGCGCATGCCTCACGGAGCCTATACACTGCCTGAAGTGGCTCCTATTGATCTTCTGCCGGGAGAGAGGGAGCAATGGATAGCACGTTTGTGTTGATAGTGTTCTGACTCTGTATACTCAATCGTAAGAAAACAGTAGAAACCCATGATGATACTAAATTATATAGATTGGAATGTCAATCCTGAGATCTTCAACCTTTTTGGTCGCGGAGTGCGTTGGTACGGATTACTTTTCGGTACCGGCTTACTTGTTTTTGCTCCATGGATAGCATGGCGCATGTGGAAGCATGAGGGGTTGAATGAAAAATGGTTCGATACACTTTATTGGACAGTCGTGATTTCTGCTATTGTAGGTGCTCGCTTAGGGCACTGCTTATTCTACGATCCTGCTTATTATCTATCGGATCCAGTGGAGATACTAAAAGTGTGGGAAGGTGGATTTGCTTCTCATGGAGGAACAATAGGGATAATCTTGGGTGTCTGGTGGTTCTCTCGAAAGGTCTCTAAAAAGCCCATTGTGTGGACTTTAGACAGAGTGGCCGTGCCGACCGGGCTTGCTGCAGCTATGATTCGCATGGGGAACCTGATGAATAGTGAGATATTTGGAAGACCAACTACTTTGCCTTGGGGGTTTAAGTTTTATAGAAGTCATGAGTGGGTACAGCTTTGCCGGCAGGAAGGATATGAAGTAGCTTGTCATCCTACAGCGATCTATGAGGCTCTTTGCTATTTACTCGTTTTTGGTATTTGTATGTGGCTCTACTGGAAACGTGATGCAGCACGGAGAAGACCGGGACTCATTTTGGGTGTCTTTTTGACTGGGACTTTCTTGTCACGCTTCTTTGTCGAGATGCTAAAGTTAGTACAGGAGCCGTGGGAACTCAACATGGTAGCCAAAATAGGATTGAACCAGGGACAAGTGCTTAGTATCCCATTTATGATCGTTGGAATTGTACTCATAATCTGGTCTCTCCGCAAGCCTGCCAAAGAAGTGCCTTCATTGACACAAAAGCGCAGTCTTTAAAGAAACAAGAGAATTTATAAGCATTAATAATATGTTACAGCAGATACAGATAACCGATTCAATTTACTATGTAGGAGTAAATGATCGTATCAAGGACCTTTTTGAAAGTCTTTGGACGCTTCCTTATGGGGTAAGCTATAATTCGTACCTGATCGTAGATGAAAAGGTCGCTTTAATGGATTCTGTCGACTTGTGCTATTCAGAGCGTTTTCTGAGACAAATAGATGGTATTCTGCAGGGCCGTCCGGTGGATTATCTCATTGTGGATCACATGGAGCCTGATCATAGTGGTTCTATAGGAATGCTTAAGCGCAGGTATCCCAATATCCGAATTGTGGGGAATAAGAAGACCTTTGCTATGATGAACTCTTATTACTCCACCATAGATGATAACCTCATTGAGGTAAGTGAGGGGGACACACTCTCATTGGGTAGGCATGAACTGACCTTCGTTATGGCTCCTATGGTGCATTGGCCTGAGGTAATGTTTACTTATGACAAGACTGATAAGGTGCTTTTCTCGGCAGATGCTTTTGGCACTTTTGGTACATTAGATGGAAATGTGCTGGATACCCAGTTGGATACAAAGCACTACTTCGAGGAAATGGAGCGTTATTACTCCTGCATTGTCGGTAAATATGGCAAGTTTGTGCAGAAGACCCTTGAGAAGGTAAAGAGCATGAATCTTGAAATAAAGGCAATCTGTCCTTTACACGGACCTGTATGGACGGACGAAGCTGCACGTGCAATAGCTATATACGATAAACTGAGTCGCTATGAGGCTGAGAAGGGTGCTGTGGTACTCTATGGCTCTATGTATGGAAATACGGCTGCTTTGGCTGATACTATCGCCAGAGGTATTGGGAGCAAGGGTATCAAGCATGTGGTTACTTACGATGTGTCTCGTGGCAATCCTTCTCTTATTATTCGTGATGTATTTAAGTATAGGGCAGTGGTAGTAGGTAGTCCCACATATAGTAATGGGGTATTCCAGCCGATGGCCAATGTACTTGAGCTATTGCGGGTGAGAGAGATCCCTGATAGATTATTTAGCGTATTTGGAAGTTGCTCATGGGCAGGGCAAGCAGTTAAGAAAATGACTCCCTTTGCAGAGGAAATGAAATGGGAATTGGTGGGCGAACCTCTTGAGCAGAAAGGTTCTCCCGACGATGCTGACTTAGAGCGTGCCTATGCCCTCGGTATGCAGATTGGCGATCGATTAAACGAGCTGTATCGGTAACTCCGAATTAGCTCTTCAACTGTAGCGAGCCCTCAAACGCAATGACAGAAGCGTTTGGGGGCTTTTGTTTATCTATTTGTAAGGCAATTAGATAGGGGACACATTCTTATCTGAATCTTTTGCTGAAAACATCTATAACTTTCGAATAAAAGATCAGAACCTTTCAAACGAAAGATCTATACCTTTTGAATGCCCTGGCACAATACGTCATTTAACATGCAACCGGGAAGGGCATAAACTAAAAAAGGGGGAGCTGCCGTGGACAGCTACCCCCCTTCTTAAGCGAGAACTCCGCTGAGTAACTTAGGAGTACATCAATGCCTAACGGTTAGCAAAGAAATACATTTCTGTCCCGTTGCATCGGTAAATAGCAGGGGATAGTTTCCCTCAGCAAGTTCGATTACTTTTAGTTGGACGCAACCATCCGAATCCGTCAATACACGCTGCAACAAAGTGCCTTCTATACTGAAGAGGAACACCTCCGTATGCGGTGCTGCTCCGGTAAGTTGTGTCTGTTCCTTTGCCGGGTTAGGATACAAATGAGTAGCTTCAGTGGCTATTTCCTCGGCTTGAGTCTTTTTAGCAAAAAAAACCTTTAAGAGCACATCACTTTTTACCACAAAACGCTTGCTTTGGGTAATATCTTCGTCATTTGCTGCCATTCTTGCTAACTCATAACCTGCATCCGGAGTAACCTCTACCTTTATTTCAGTACCACACGGCACAGCATCAAGATGGTCAGCACCCACGAGTTTTACGCTTCCATTAACGGTCTCTTGCAGGGTCACTACATAGGTCAATACATTATCTGTACAATTGCCATCGCGGCCGGCATAGGCAGCAGACTCAGACGACCCGGGCTCTGTCACAGAGCAGACCTTCCAATTCTTAACTTTAATCAAGGCAACCACAAGCTTTGTTATGATATTTCCCTCCCCGGAGCAAGCTTTCTTTTCCTTATTGGTAACCACATAAAGCGTACCTTTGAGACCACTCTTTTGGGGTAGTCCACCGGCAAGCAACTCCATATTTCCACAGCTTATTCGGTTATCTTCACAAGAAATCTTTTTTAGCTGTGTACACTTGGAGACATCTAAGGCGGTTAATTCATTGGAATAGCAAACAAGATACGCCAACTTAGCGGCATGCGTCAGATCCAGAGAGGTAAGCTTATTCTGTGCACACTCAATGCGTACCAATTTTCCGCACGACGACACATCCAAGGCAGTTAGTAGATTATTATTCGCCCATACATGGGTCAACGCCGCACATTTAGTAATATTGAGCGAAGTCAACTGGTTGCTTGCACACTTGAGTTGCTCTAAACGCTCGCTATCGGAAAGATCCAAAGAAGTCAATTTATTTTCATCACAATTCAAATAGGTCATCTGATGCGTATTGGTCAATGTGAGCGTTTTGAGATTATTTCCGTGGCAAGCAAGCATTTTAAGATTTGGACAGGAAGAGACATCCAAAGAGACCAGTTGGTTCCTCCAAATCTTTATATCGACAAGCGCCGGGTTACCCGATAGATCTATCGAGGTCAACTTATTCTCTGAAGCAGAAAAATCCGTCAGCTTACTATTCTTGGAAAGGTCCACCGACTGCATTTTATTTTTGAAGATCTGCAACTTTTCCAAATTGACGTTCTTTGTTAGATCCAATGTGGTGAGCAAGTTCTCAGAGCAATAGAGCTGTGTCAGAGCGGGACAATGTGAGACATCCACAGAGGTCAACTCATTTGCATGACAATCGAGATAAGTGATAACACCGGATAAAGTAACTGTCTGAGCAGAAAGTTCATAAGTTCGATATAATCCGTCCGCCTCAACTTTTCCCACTAAACCGGTTGCGGTAACAGCTCCATCCGCAGTTATTGCAATGGTTATTTTTTGTCCCACCGGCTTGGCGGTGACAAGGGTTGCATAATCTGTCCCTGCACCTTGAGATGCTGCTTTTACCGTGATGCGGGTGCCTAACACACATACTGATAGACCCCATACGGCTATCAAAAGCAGACGCTGTGTAATACTACATTTCATTATACTACAATATTGTTTGTTATACTTATCTTTGAATCTATTCATTGACACCTATCAGCAAGAACAAATAGACTCTCTTACACTTTAGCACTCTAAAGGTACATAAGATTTCTCATAGGGTAAAATTCAAATCGACAATTTATAGTCTATAGGCTTACATTTAGCTTTTCTTTACGGATTGATTGAAATACTACTCATAAAGTAAGTGCAACTCTCCCGAAAGCATTTCTCTTGTGAAATAAGCAGAAAGGGTATCTTTGTACTTGATGAGAATATATGATTCCATAAAAAGGAATTAACAAACAATAGATGCATGAGGTAGGAGATGGAATGGCAACAATTGATATGTGACAAACGCTTGGGTAAAACAGAGCAGGAGAGAACACCACAGGATACGCCACGTGGCTTTGGACGCCGTAGTGAGTTTGAGCGAGACTACGACCGCTTGGTATTTAGTGCTCCTTTTCGCAGACTTCAAAATAAGGCACAAATATTTCCTCTGCCCGGCAATGTATTTGTACATAACCGCCTCACGCACACTTTAGAAGTAAGCTGTGTAGGACGTAGCTTAGGGAATCTGGTAGGCGATGCACTGTGCAAGAAATATAAGTCGCTCCCCTTTTCCTCGGGTGACTTAGCGGCTATTGTATCGGCCGCATGCTTGGCACACGACTTGGGTAATCCACCTTTTGGACATAGTGGCGAAAGAGCCATCTCTGCCTATTTCCGAGAGGGAGAGGGACAAAAATGGGAGCAGCAGGTACGCAAGGAAAAAAGCCGATGGGAAGACTTCACTGTATTTGATGGCAATGCAAATACCTTTCGCCTCCTCACACACCGCTTTGTAGGAAGAAGGCCCGGAGGCTTTGGACTCTCTTACAGCACATTAGCCGCTATTGTCAAGTATCCCTACCCCTCCACCGTTCAATTAAAGCAAGGAAAATTTGGATTTTTCGCTGCCGAAGAGGAAACCTATATTGAGCTGGCGACTCAATTGGGTCTAACCTGTATTGATGCAGACAAGAAGATCTATGTGCGTCATCCCCTCGTTTACTTAGTGGAAGCAGCCGATGATATTTGCTACGAAATAATGGATTTGGAAGATGCCTATAAGCTGCGAATACTCTCGTTACAAGAAGTGAAAGAGCTTCTCTTGGCATTCTTTGACAGTAAGGAGGTAGATCGTTTATCACAGCGTGCTCGCGATATAACTGATGCCAACGAACAAGTAGCTTATTTACGCAGCAAGGTGATCAATGTACTGGTAGCCCACTGTGCAGCCTCCTTCGTAGAGCATGAGGAAGAGATCCTAAAAGGGGTATTTGAAGGTTCTTTAATTGACCATTGTCCTTCCCGGACCCTAAATGCCTACCGCGGAGCAGAAAAAGTAGCAAGAAGCCGCATATATTCTGCTCGAGACGTGGTAGATGTAGAGCTGGCCGGACATCGCATCTTTTCCGAAATAATAGAGCGTACAATGTATGCCTTGGAGCATCCCGACAATGCCTACAGCCGCACCTATCTCACTCGGGTAAGCAGTCAGTATGATCAACACGTGGAAGGCACCTATGGAAAGATCCTAACCACATTGGACTACATCAGTGGGATGACCGATTTATATGCATTAGAGCTATACCGAAAAATAACAGGTATGAGCCTACCCCATGTATAAGCTCCCCCATCCAAAATTTATTTTCGGTAGGAGGTGTTTTTTTGCTACCTTTGCGAAGTAAAATGTGCAGAGCGGAGCGTATGCGATCGTTGCCAAAGGCTTCTATACGCAAATCTCCTTGTTCAGTATAGGTGACTATAAGATGGAAATAAGACGACTGAAGAGCTTAGATGCGATAGCCGGGTGGATTGTGTTCGCCGTATCGGCTGTAGTCTATCTGCTGACGATAGGACCGAGCGCAAGTCTTTGGGACTGCGGAGAGTTCGCAGTTTGCATACATAAGTTGGGGGTAGGGCATCCGCCAGGAGCTCCCTTCTTTATGCTCCTGTACAACTTCTTTAGCCACATGACCAGTGATCCGCAAAAGATTGCCTATTTGTGCAATGCGGTGAGCGGGTTAGTAAGTGCCGGTACGATCTATTTTCTGTTCCGCTCCATTACTCATATTGCGCGCAAGCTGCTCGTAGAGGAGGGGGCTTTACAGGTAAGCCGTCACCAGGCCGTTTGCATCCTTGCTGCTGGTACGTGCGGAGCGTTGGTTTATACGTTTAGCGATACCTTTTGGTTTAGTGCTGTAGAAGCAGAGGTGTATGCTTTGAGTAGCCTGTTTACCGCTGTGGTCTTTTGGCTGATGCTAAAGTGGGAAGAAAAGGCGGATAGCCCGATCTCTGCTCGATGGCTCATTCTTATTGCCTACCTGATGGGGCTGGGAATTGGGGTCCATCTGCTCAATCTGCTTTGCATACCTGCCATGGCACTTATTTTCTACTACAGAAAATACAGCAAGCCTACGACGTGGGGGACTATATTGGCCCTGCTGGTATCCTTTGTGGTAATCATACTCATCATGTTCGGAGTAATACAGGGTTCTATGAAAGTAGCTACCCGCTTCGATGTATTCGCTGTAAATGTATTGGGGCTCTCCTTCAATTCGGGAATGATCATATACCTCGTACTGATGGGTATTGTAATGGGGCTTACCTTATGGCTTCTTTACAGTGGCAAAAATGAAACCTTTGCACGGCTTGGCGTGCTACTCACAGCCTGCTTAATGGGGATACCCTTTATCTCCTCCTCTTGGTTACTGTGGTTCGTTATTCTCGCTGTGCTTAGCTGGCTTTTCTTTAGCAAAAAGAATTTGGTCAGCATGGGCTTCTTGAGTACGCTTCAGTCTGCTTTAGTAGCCATGGCAATAGGCTTCTCATGCTATGGTGTTATTCTCATTCGAAGTGCTGCTCAACCCCCGATGAACGAAAATGACCCTTCAACTCCCATTACGCTGAAGGGATACCTCAACCGTGAACAATATGGCTCCGTGCCACTCATCTCAGGACCGAGCTTCGCAAGCCAACCTGTTGCCATCAAGGAAGCACGACACGAGTGGAAGCCGGCTCCCAAAGATGAAATAACAGCAAAAGATCGGTACATAAAAGTTGCCAAGCCTGCAGAGTACGAATATTCACATAAAACATTCTTCCCGAGGATGTACTCCCCCAGGGCAGAGCACATTCGCATTTACAATACTTGGGTAGGGCGACATCCGGAAGATATGAGCGAGCCTACGTTTGGAGAGAATTTGCGTTTCTTCTTCTCGTACCAAATAAACTTTATGTATTGGCGCTATTTTGGCTGGAACTTCATTGGTCGTCAGAATGACCTGTACAGCTCAGGCTCAATGCTTAAAGGAGGCGTAGCAACCGGATTCAACTTTATAGATCGCTTCCAGTGGGGAGATAAAGAGTACTATCCTGATGAAATGACCCAAAATAAGGGACATAATGTATACTACCTTATGCCTCTCATACTGGGTCTACTGGGTATAGCATTTCAATTTGCCAAGAAAAAGAGGGGCATACAGAGCTTTTTGATTGTCTTCTTCCTGTTCTTTATGACCGGACTTGCAATCATACTCTATATCAATCAAACACCCCTGCAACCTCGCGAACGAGACTATGCTTATGCCGGCTCCTTCTACGCATTTGCTATTTGGGTGGGATTAGGTGCCGCAGCTGTAGGCGACTTCATTATGCGGCTGAAGGTAAAGAAAGTACCCACCTCTGTATTAAATCTTTTAGGTGGAGTAACCGCTATTCATCTTGCCGTTTTGGTACCTGTTCAGATGGCGCTCCAAAACTGGGACGACCACGATCGTAGCGGCCGTACGGTAGCACGCGACTTAGGTGCTAACTACCTGAATAGTTGTGGAGATCAGGCTATTCTATTCTGTTTTGGTGATAACGACACTTTCCCAGTTTGGTATGCACAAGAGATAGAGGGCATCCGCACAGATGTACGCGCTTGTAACTTAAGTTATCTGCAGGCGGAATGGTACGTAGACCAGATGCGGTGCGATGCCTATGAGTCAAAGGCATTACCCATCCGCTGGTTAAAACCCTCCTTCTACTATCCAAAAGCCTATGCACGTATAGAGTCGAGGGGTGAAATGACGGTGGAACAGGCCTACCGCATGATGCTTGAAGACAAAGGCAATCCGAGTATATTCCCCACCGATCACGTACTGATTCCCTTGGATAAAGCTGCCGTGGGAAAAGCGTTCCCCGGGCTTGCCTGCGAAAGCGACAATATGTTGCTTACGTTGCAGGATGGCGGGGCGCTTGTTCGTGACGGAATGGTTGTTTTGGATCTTATCGCCAACAACCATTGGGAACGTCCTATATATTGGTTAAAATCGACCCCTACGTCGCTCTTTACCAATCTGAACGGATATTTATCCTCGTCCGGTATGGCGTACCAATTGTATCCCACTATGGTATACGGTACTCCTGATGCGACGCAGACGGAAAAAGAGTACAACTTAGTGATGCACGATTTCCTCTGGTTTGGGGCTTCCCGAAAGAACATCTATTTCGACGAAAACATCCGCAACAACATCATTGTGTACTACCGCTCCGGGCTTATTCCGGATCTCGCTATGCGCTTGCAGCACGATGGCGAAACAGCCAAGGCACGCAAAGTGCTTCAAAAGTGCTTTAAGGAGCTGAACAGTACGGCGTTGCCCTATCAGTATAGCGACCTTTACCTCGCAATGGTGGCATATGAAGCGGGTATGGAAAAAGAAGGCGATATGGTGGTAAGGGAAATCCTCTCCGGTGGCTTACGCACGTTCCGTTGGCTCAAGCATCTTAACAACCGGCTGCTGGATCAAGCCATTGCGGACGGCATTCTGGAAGAAGCCCTGCGCGCCGGTTCCGAGCCGCTCCGTTTAGCAGCGAATTACAAGCGCAGCGATCGGTTTGCGAAAGAAACAAAGGAGCTACAGGAAGCGTTGATTGTCTTTTGGGGCAACAAAGCACCTTCAGTAGATCAAATCATCAATCCGGCACCGATAGCCGATGAACAAGATACCGCGGAGCATGATTCACTCACGGAAACAACATTAGAAGAATAATTCAGAACAAAATAGAACAATATGGCTACAACAGCTGATTTCAGAAACGGTATGTGCCTCGATATTGACGGGCAATACTATTTCATCGTTGAATTCCTACACGTAAAACCCGGGAAAGGCCCCGCTTTCGTTCGTACGAAGCTCAAAAATGTGGCTACGGGGCGCATCCTCGATAAAACGTGGAACAGCGGCGTAAAAGTAGAAGAGGTTCGCATCGAAAGGCGTCCCTATCAGTACCTCTATAAGGACGAAATGGGATACAACTTTATGCATCAGGAAACTTTTGAGCAGATCAGTATCCCCGGTGAAAGCATTGAAGGGGTTCAGTTCCTAAAGGAAGGCGATACCGTTGAAGCTATGGTACACGCCGAAACTGATACCGTACTTACTTGCGAAATGCCTGCACACGTGGTTTTGCGTGTAACTTACACAGAGCCCGGCCTAAAGGGAGACACAGCTACTAATGCTCTCAAGCCTGCTACGGTGGAAACAGGTGCAGAAGTACGCGTGCCCTTGTTCATTTCGGAAGGCGAATTGATTGAAATTGATACACGCGACGGTAGTTATGTAGGTCGCGTAAAAGAGTAAGTAACGTACAACTTTGCTAAACTCTGCGGAAGGCACTCTGCAATGTGCATGCCTTACCGCAAAACAATAAAGGAAGGAGTGATACTAACGTGCCGAGAACGCATCAGAACGAGGACTTGAAAGCTGCTGAGCAAGCGCGTTTGGCAGCGTATCTGCAGATCAAAGGGCAGCGTCTCTCTGTGGAGCGCGAAGCTCTATTTGATACGGTCTTGGCATATGAGCGCACCTTTTCGGCTTCAGAATTGTACGAAAAAGCCAAGGAGGCATCTTGCCCGGTAACACTCGCCACTGTATACAATGCGCTGGAGCTGTTTGTAAAAGCCGGTGTAGTAATTCCCTTTGAAATACAACGAAGGGAAACATACTACCTTCCTTACTTTTGCTCCTACAATCGTGCGGTTGTGGTGTGCAGTGAGTGTGGCAAAACAGTCTATTTGCGACGCGTTAAGGTGTACGATATGCTGGCAAAGCTGATTACGCCTCACTTTAGTAAGAGTAGACCGCTGTTACTCTATTACGGCTACTGCAAGGATTGCAGATTTGCCCTTAGGCAGGCAGCGAAAAAACGAAACAATAAAACTTTGGAATAGGCACTATTATGGCTAAGGTAGATGTATTGTTGGGTCTTCAATGGGGAGACGAAGGAAAGGGTAAAATAGTAGACGTACTGACCCCCAATTATGATATGGTGGCGCGCTTCCAAGGCGGCCCGAATGCCGGTCATACGCTTCATTTTGACGGGAAAAAGTACGTACTGCGTTCCATTCCGAGCGGCATCTTCCAGAAAGATACCATCAACGTGGTGGGCAATGGCGTTGTGCTCGATCCGGTACGCTTCATTGAGGAAGCCAAAGAATTGCAAAAAAGCGGCTGCTCTGTAAAGGATAAACTACGCATTGCACGCAAGGCGCATCTCATTCTACCTACGCATCGTCTCTTGGATGCCGCCAACGAAAAGGCACTGAAGGGAAGCAAGATCGGTACCACCGGAAGAGGTATCGGACCTACCTATACGGATAAAACGGCTCGTTACGGAGTGCGTGTGGGTGAAATCGAGGGAGACTTTGATAAGGCATACAATACCGCTAAGGAGCGTCATTTGGCACGCCTCGCCGCTATGGGCGAAATGCCTGATCTAACCGATTTAGAAAAGGAATATTTCGATGCCATTGAGCAGCTGAAAACATTCAAACTGATCGATTGCGAATATGAGATCAATGCTGCCTTGCACGATGGTAAGAAAGTACTGGCGGAGGGTGCCCAAGGCTCTATGCTGGACGTGGATTACGGAACCTATCCGTTCGTTACCTCCAGTAATACCATTGCTTCCGGTTGCTGCACAGGATTAGGCATAGCCCCTCAACAGATCGGTCACGTATTCGGTATTTTCAAAGCTTATTGTACCCGAGTAGGGGCAGGACCTTTCCCAACCGAATTGCAGGACGAAGTGGGACACGAAATGGCAGTACGGGGTGCCGAGTTCGGTGCCGTTACCGGCAGACCGCGTCGCTGCGGGTGGATCGATTTGGTCGCTCTGAAATATACCATCATGCTGAGTGGCGTTACCGATCTCATTATGATGAAAAGCGATGTGCTGGACACCTTTAAGGAAATAAAGGCGTGCCGCGCTTATCGCGTTAATGGCAAGGAAACGCAGCGCGTTCCCTTCCACTTTACGGACGACGACTCAATTGAACCGATTTACGACACCATCCCCGGGTGGCAATGTGATCTTACTGCTATTACTCGCGAGGCTGATTTCCCCGTTGCGTTCCGCAACTACATAACGTATTTGGAAAATGCTTTAGGCTGTCCCATCAAGATTGTTTCCGTGGGCCCCGA